>Ga0114962_10000444_pt1 | contig 36754 bp, 33 predicted proteins | sample C_130820_MF_Meta_FD_87017 | JGI IMG/M metagenome (GOLD analysis project Ga0114962, IMG submission 87017) | Freshwater microbial communities from Lake Croche, Canada to study carbon cycling - C_130820_MF_MetaG | ecosystem: Environmental > Aquatic > Freshwater > Lake | place: Lake Croche, Canada...
GATCCTCGTAGCTGCCCTGTTCCGCAGGTAGGTAAAACGACCAGGTTTTGCCATCGGTAAGCACGATGAATGGAACACCAGTGTGGAAGGCATACTCCAATGCTTGCCGAACACCATCTTCTGCCTTCCCCGGTTGCTTTACCTCAATGAAAACAGCTGGTTTAGATGGCGGATGACAGAGCGCAAAGTCTGCACGACCCTCACCAGTCTGAAATCCGGGCCAGATGATATTGGTGTCGTATACATCCCAGCCGAGCTCTTGAAGGAGTCGAAGAACAATGCCCTGAGAAATCGCCTGTTCGTTAGGAAAGCGTCCCTGCTGGAGCCGCGAAGTGATGTCTGCGATGGTTTCAGCTAGTGCCATGTTATTTTCTTTTGGAGATGAAAGGCCAAAGGACGAGAGGAATCAGAATGGCGAAAATGTCGTTTTTGTTTCGGTTTATGGTTCAGTCGATTGAGGAAACCCATTCGCCGGCCACCACCATTTCCGGGCCTTCGTGGGGGCGACGGGGATGGGACCGTAGTCCGGGTTCAGGGGGAGGTGTTCGATGCGGTCGTGGCGCCAGGCGTCCTGGCCGCGGCGCCCATGCGCAACGAATACAGTCTCAGCGCGTTGTTCAAGCATGGGCAGGCCACAGGCGCGCGCCGCGAGACGCGGCACGCACGGACTCCGCCCGAGGCGCGCAGCCACGGCGCGCACTAACGGCGGAGTGGCTCAGGCTTGATCGATGATTTTCTCGGTTGCTGCGTCGATGATGGCGAAGCGTTCGCGGTTGCGGGACGGTTCGGAGCGGAAGATGAGGCGGCCGGAATGCGAGCGCTCGAGTTCGACGAGGAGTTTGGCGTCCTCACTCTTGAAGCGGTTGAGCACGTCGCTGTTCACCACAATGATGATGTCGCCAAGGGTGTCGCGATGCTTTTGGATGACCGTATTGAGGCGGCGCTGGATCTCAACCGACATGGTCATCGGTGTCTTGACGCGAGCGCGGCCCTGGCAGTATGGGCAGGGTTCATACATCGAGTCGCGCAACGATTCGTTGAGTCGCTGGCGGGTCATTTCCATCAGCCCCACCGGCGAAATTTGCAGCGCCTGGGTCTTGGCCTTGTCCTTTTTAAGCCGGTCGCGCATGGTTTTGTACACCGTCTGTTGGTCCTTGCGATGGCGCATGTCGATGAAGTCAACCACCACCAAGCCGCCGATGTTGCGCAGGCGCAGTTGGCGGGCCACTTCCTGGGCGGCTTCGACGTTGGTTTCCAGAATCATCCGGTCCACATCCTTGGAGCCGCGGTTGCGGCCGGTGTTCACGTCGATGGAGATGAGTGCTTCGGTTTCGTCAATGACGATATAACCGCCGCAAGGTAGCCACACTTGGCGCGAGAAGGCTTCGTCGATTTGCTTCTGGATATTGACCCGTTCGAAAATCGGTTGGGTGGCGGAGGGCAGATAGTGGACGCGGCGTTTGGCACGGCGGGAGATTTTGCCGGCGATTTCGCGGATGATTTCGGTGGTGGCGGCGTCATCACAGATGATCTGGTCGATCTCGTCAGTTAGGAAATCGCGGGCGGTGCGCTCGATCAAATCAGGCTCCTGGAAGATGCAGGCGGGCGTGGGTGAATTGACGCGGCATTCCTCGATTTGGTCCCACTGTTCCAGCAGCATGGCGAGGTCCCTAACGAAATGGCGGGCGCGGGTGCCTGAGGCGACGGTACGCATGATGATGCCCATGCCCTCTGGGACCGAGAGTTTCTGGACGATTTTGCGCAAGCGTTGGCGTTCGGCGGGATCCTCGATTTTACGCGAGATGCCGAATTGTTCGGTGTAGGGCATGAGCACCAGATAGCGGCCGGCCAGCGAAATGTTGGTCGTCACCCGCGGGCCCTTGGTGCCGATCGGGCCTTTGGATACTTGGATGACAATCTCCGAGCCCACCGGATAGATATCGGGAATGTCCTTGGAAGTGACTTTTTTCTGCTGCCGCTTGTTATGGCTTTCGCGTTGGATTTCCTCCAGGCCGGCATCCAGCGCGGCTGGGATGGCATCCCAAAAATGCAGGAAGGCATTTTTGTCCAGCCCGATATCGACGAACATGGCCTTGAGGCCGGGCTCGATATTTTTGACGCGGCCCTTGAAGATACCGCCGACGATATTCTGGTCACCTTCGCGTTCGACGGTGTATTCTTCCAGGACTCCATCTTCGAGGAGGGCGACGCGACGTTCGAGTTTTTCGACGTTGACGATAATGCTGTTGCCACGTGAGGGGTCGGGCTTGCCGATGCCGAGGAGGCGTTTAATGCGTTGAATCATGGTTGGTATTATGTTAGAGTGTTTGATTAGAGTGAGTCTGTTAGGGTTCGGTGACGGGTTGTGCGCGAGGGATGACGGTGCCATCCTCGTCTACTTCTGGGGTGATGACGGGAGAGGGGATGAGAGGAGCGGTGGTGGCGGGCGCGGTGGGAGCCTCAAGGTTTTCGACTTCCTCGCCGGTTTCGCCGCTGCCGTCGGCATCCTCGCTGCCTGGGGTGACGAGCGGGTCATCTTTGGGAATGACGATTTCCTCGATGCGGTTGGTGTTGCCGGGCACGGCGCTCTGGGGTTTGAGAGGTAGCTTGATGCCGTCGTCCTGGGCAAAGAGGCCGCGCAAAATTAGGTTCGCCAGCGGTCCGCATACTTTGCCGCCGGAGCCGCCGTTTTGCACCAGCACGCACACGGCATACTTCGGCTTGTCATATGGACCGAAGCAAATGACCCATGAATTGTTGGATTTTTTCCCGTCATCGATGGTTTGGGCGGTGCCGGTTTTGCCGGCGAGTTCGATGCCGGGGATTTTCACTCGGGAGGCGGTGCCGCCCGGGTTGTTGACGGCCATCCACATGCCGTGGCGGAGGAGTTCTAAATCGGCGGGCTTAACCCCCGCAGCGATCAGATCAACCTTGAGCTCGGGCTTGTCCTCAATGATCCTATGGCCATCGACGGCGGTGGCCGATTTGACAATCCGCGGCTTATAGTATTTCCCACCGTTGGCGATGCTAGCCGTCATGGCGCAGAGTTGTAGCGGGGTGGCCATGGCATCGGCTTGGCCAATGGCGAGCATCGCGGTGATGGCCGGGGTCATCGAAGCGGCGGGATTGGCGGCACGCCAAGCGGGGCTGCCGGGTAGGGTGCCGGCGGATTCGTCGGGCAGTTCGATACCGGTGGGTTTACCGAGGCCGAGCATCTGGAAGCCGGTGACCATGGCTTTCCAACCGATGGTATTGGCGAGTTTCATGAAATAGGGATTGCATGATTGTTGAATCGCCTTGGGCAGGGTGAGCGAGCCGTGGCTGCTGCGGTGCTGGTTCCAAATCCAGCAACCGATTTTGATGTTGCCAAACAAGATATAGCCATCGCAGGAAAACACGCGGTTGGCCATGCCTTCGAGGGCGCCGGAGATGGCGGTGGGCGGCTTGAAGGTGGAGCCCGGGGTGAACGGCTTGATCGCGCGGTTGGAAAATGGATCCATTTTCTGGTTATCCAGATAGCCTTTCCAACGGGCACGCGAGATGGAGGGTATGAAATCGTTGGGATTGTAATCCGGAATAGCAGCCATGGCGATGACCTCGCCGGTGTTCACGTCCATGACGACGGCGGCGGCGCGACCGGCGCGGCGGAGGACATTTTCGACGTGGAGTTGGGCGCGGGCATCGATGGCGAGGGTGAGTTTGGCGCCGATGCCCGGCTTGGTGTAGCCGATCATGCGGATGACATGGCCTTTCTCATCCTTGAGGAGTTTTTTCTGGCCCTCCGGACCGCGCAGGATCGCGTCCATGCTTTGCTCTATGCCGGCGATGCCCTTGGCGTCGCCGATGTAATGATCGAACAGGCGTTTATCACTCTCGGGAATGTCCGCCGGTTCCCATGGCTTGATGTAGCCGAGGACATGGCTGGCCAAGGCAGCGTATGGGTATTGACGCAGCGGCCGGGTGCTCAGATAGACGCCGGGTAACTCGAGATTGTGCTCGGCGCAGCGCGCAAAATCATCGTAGGTCAGATCGGTGCGGTAGCTGAAGGGTACCAGTCCGCGGTGCGTTAGATAATGGGTGCGCAACGCGCCGGCATTATAGTTTTTGGTTAGTCCGAGCTCGTCGAAGCGTTTGATGGTCCAGTTGTTGACGATTTGAACTATGTCTTTTTCCTCCTCCAGCCGCTCCACGCCGTCTTTTTTACTGAGGCGTTTGAGTGCCGGATCGGCGGCATGTTGCAACTTATAGGCCTTGTGGATTTCCTCGAGGTTGAAGGAAATTTCGTAGTTGCGCAAGTTGCGGGCCAACAGGATGCCGTTGCGGTCGGTGATTTCGCCGCGGATCCCCGGTTCGCGCACGCTGACGGTGCTGTTGCCGGGGATCATTTGCAAAAATTCATCGCGGCGTTTAATCTGGAAATCATACAAGCGGTTAAGCAATACGCCGAAGCCCGTCAGCACGAGTGCTGTGAGCAGGTAGAGGCGCATGCGGTAGCTCGGTTCCATGTAGGTTAGAAATGGCGTCGGCGTTTTTTAGCGGCCTCTGGGTTGATCGAGTGGCGGCACCAACTGGCGATGCGGAAGAGAATCCAGAACACCAGCGGTGAGAACAGCATGGTGAGCAGCGCGGTGTAAGCCATTTGCAAAGCGGTGGCCTTGGTAAAGATGAAGTTGCCGCGCACGAAAGTGATGATGAGGTATTCGGCGGCCAGATACAGCAAGATGGCGATCCCGGAGAGCAGCGCCGAGAAATACCACTTGCCTTGTTTGAAGAGCGGTTGGATGCCTTGCATCAGAAAGCCCATCGCCCCAAACAGCAGGATCGAATAACCGAAGCGCAGCGATTCGACCGGTTGACTATAGATTTCCGGATCCCCTCCGTGGGCCCCAATGGAACACTGCGCATCCCACAGGAAACCACACACAAACGCCAGCAACAGCATGGTGGGTTGTCCCACGGTTACCGCCGCACATAGGAACACCAGTTGCACTAACAGCACGCGTGAATGATGCAGCGCGGTGAGCGCGGGCAAGAACTGCTGGACCACGAAGCTGGCCAGCACTAACAGTACAGTGATGAGCGTGTAGCGGGTCACTTCTTCAGGGGCTCTTTGGATAGCACGACAAACACCGTGCCAAGATCCGCGAAGTTCACCGCTGGTCGGACGAGAGCTTCGGAATCTTCGGCGCCCTTTTCGACGGACACGATGGTTCCAAGGAGGATGTTGGCCTGGAAAATCCCTCCGCGGCCGGTGGTGAACACGCGCTGGCCGGAGTGCAGCGCGGCATTCTTCGATAAAAACTTTAGCCGCAGCAGCGGCGCGCCTTCAAACTGGCCGCGCTGGCCGCTGAGAATGCCCACCTCGGGACTGTCCTCAACCTTGGCCGAAACTTGGCATGCTTCGTCGGTTAGTAAAATAACCGATGAGCGGTCCTTCGCAGGGCGGTCGATGATGCCCACCAGTCCCTCGTTGGAAAGCACGGCGAGTTGGCTGCAGATGTTGCGTTCCTCGCCGACGTCGATTTCGACGGTTTGCCACCACGTGGTGGGCTGGCGGCGGATGACCTGAGCGGCGGCGACATTGAAGCTGGAGGTCTTTTTGAAATCCAGGGCATGGCGGAGTTGGGTGTTTTCGCGTTCGAGTTCGCGGTAGCGGGACTCGACGATATGGAGGCGGCCGATTTCGCGGTTAACGGTGGCGATTTCGGCCTCCAAGACTTTGGAATGCTGGACCTCATCGAGGAAGCTGCGGGCGTAGGCTTCGGTCTGCGAGCCACTCTTGAGGAAGGGGCCGATCGCGCCAAAATAGCCGCGTTGGATCTCGCGCACGGAGCGCTCACTGCGGGTGAGCGCCCAAACGGCCCCACTCATAAAGAGCAGGATGGCAATAAGATTGAGCGGCTTCATGGCCGGGACCTGCCTAGCGCTCGACCCTGCGGTCGGTGTTGGTGACGCGCTTCAAGAGGGCGAGTTCCTGAAGTGCTTTACCCGTGCCTTCGGCCACTGCGCTGAGGGGATCCTCGGCGATGTGGACGGGCAGCCCGGTTTCTTCGCGCAGCAGACGGTCGAGCCCCTTGAGCAGGGCGCCGCCGCCAGCTAGCACGATGCCGCGGTCGACCAGGTCGGCGGCGAGTTCGGGCGGGCAGCGCTCGAGAGTGGTGCGCACGGCATCCACGATGGTGCTGAGCGGATCGGCCATGGCCTCGCGGATTTCCTGCGACGTGATGGTGATGGTTTTGGGCAGGCCGGCGACGAGATCGCGGCCCTTGACCTCCATGGTCATTTCCTTGGGCAGCGGGGCGGCTGAGCCGAGACGGATTTTGATATCCTCGGAGGTGCGCTCGCCGATCATCAGGTTGTAGGCGCGCTTCATATAGGAAACGATCGCCTCGTCCAATTCATCGCCGGCGGTGCGCACGCTGCGGGCGTAGACAATGCCGGACAGGGAGATGAGAGCCACCTCGGTGGTGCCGCCGCCGATGTCCACGATCATGTTGCCGGAGGCATCTTGCACCGGCAGGCCCACGCCGATCGCGGCGGCCATTGGCTCTTCGATGAGGTACACTTCGCGGGCACCGGCCTGTTCGGCGCTTTCGCGCACCGCGCGGCGCTCCACTTCGGTGATGCCCGAGGGGATGGCAATGAGCACCCGGGGGTTGGAGCGGCGGTTCTTATTCACCTTGCGGATGAAGTGGCGCAGCATCGCCTCGGTCACTTCAAAGTCCGCGATCACCCCATCCTTGAGCGGCCGGATGGCTACGATATTGCCCGGCGTGCGGCCCAGCATGCGTTTGGCATCGTCGCCCACGGCGAGCACCTCGTTGGTGCCGGCCTTGACTGCCACCACCGACGGTTCGCGCAGCACCACGCCATGATCTTTAACGTAAATAAGCGTATTGGCCGTGCCGAGGTCGATCCCGATGTCATTGGGAAAAAAATTCCCAAAAAGTTTTTTGAGTATGAAAAATGGTTGCAAAGCAAAGACTTGTGAAAAAATTGATTGGCTCGGCAGCGCCTGTGGGGTGGTGATTGATGGCGCGCGAGGCGGCGAAAATCAAGACTCGACCAGAACCCCGCCGAGGGGGAGAGGATGGGATATGCGGGAATCTCGCACAAGTCAAACAAAAATCCTGAGCTCGCGGCCAAGCATGTGGGGTCAAGTGAGGGATTTTTTGGGATGGTTGGCGACGGTTTTTTACCACTGAGGTACTGATTATCACTGAAACCTTCAATGAATAGAATTCTCTACTATTTATCTGTCACCATGTCGCCAACAGCGTTCCGGCATGAGAGAAAGAATGCGCCGTTGGCGTTGCCGGACTGCGGTTTTTCGGTTATGCATTGTTGCAGATGACCTTGCCCGCGCCCCTGACCTATTGCCCGGATCTCCTCAGCTACGCCCGCAGACCCACTCGCGAGGTGATGGTAGGGCATCTGGGCATGGGGGCCGACCACCCGTTGCGCGTGCAATCGATGATCACCGCCGATACCCGCGATACCCCGGCCTGCGTCGCCGAGGTGCTCGCTCTCGCCGAGGTCGGCTGCGAAATCGTGCGCATCACCGCCCAAACAAAAATCTACGCCGCCAACCTCCGCCATATCGCCCACGACGTCCGTGCCGCCGGTTGCCAGGTGCCCCTCGTCGCCGATATCCATTTCAAACCCGACGCCGCCATGGAGGCCGCCAAGTGGGTCGAAAAAGTCCGCGTCAACCCGGGAAATTACTCCGATAAGAAAAAATTTGCGGTGCGCGAGTACGACGATGCGCAATATGCCGAGGAGCTTGAGCGCATCCGCGCCGAGTTTGCCCCGCTAGTGCGCCGCTGCAAGGAGCTGGGCCGTGCCATGCGCATCGGCACCAATCACGGGTCGCTCTCCGACCGCATCATGAACCGCTATGGCGACACCCCGCTGGGCATGGTCGAGAGCGCGCTTGAATTTGCCCGCATCGCCCGCGACGATAACTACCACCAGTTGATTTTTTCGATGAAGGCGTCCAACCCGAAGGTCATGATCGAGGCCTATCGCTTACTCGTCGCCCGCCTTGCCACCGAGGGCCCGGACTGGAATTACCCGATCCACCTCGGCGTCACTGAAGCCGGCGATGGCGAAGACGGTCGCATCAAAAGCGCCATCGGTATCGGCTCACTTCTCGCCGATGGCATCGGCGACACCATCCGCGTCTCGCTCACCGAAGACTCAATCCACGAAATCCCCGTTGCCCAAGCCCTCGTGCGTGGCTGCGGCGGCCATAGCGCAGGTGGCTGCGGCGTCCCGCCGCAGGCCGTGGAAGCCGCGTCTCGCGGCGACTCTTCCATAACCTACCAGCGCCGCAAGAGTTCGGTCATCAGCGTGATGGGGCATGAGCTCGGCGGCGAGCGCACGGTGCGCGTGTTCACCACCCAGGACCGCTGGAACGCCATCGCCCACAAAATTGCCGCCATGGGCGAATTTAAACCCGAGGTCATCCTCGAACAATCCGGCGTCTGCTCACTCGACCCCCGTGATACCGCGGCCATCGCCCAGCTCAATGCTGCCGCAGAGCCCCAACTCATCACCGTGGCCGACGGCATTGCCATGGAAGTCATCCACGCCTTCCGCTTGCTCGCGGCCAGCGCCGACCCGCGTCACCCGATCCTGCTTAAAGATACCTTGTCGCCTGCTCCGACCCAAGAGGGCGCGGAGGCGGGGGAGTCGGAGTTAGATACCACCCTCAGCGCCGCCTGTAACCTAGGCTCGCTGCTGTGCGACGGCATCGGCGATGCTATTATTGTTAGGGGCGAGCCCGCCCCCGGCAGTTCCCTGCGCCTCGCCTATAATATCCTGCAAGCCGCCGGTACCCGTATCTTTAAAACCGACTATGTGGCATGTCCGAGTTGCGGCCGCACGCTCTTCAACCTGCAACACACCACCCAAAAAATCCGTGCTGCCACCGGTCACCTCAAGGGCGTGCGCATCGCCGTGATGGGCTGCATCGTCAACGGCCCCGGCGAAATGGCCGACGCGGATTTCGGCTACGTCGGCGGCGCTCCGGGAAAAATCAACCTCTATGTCGGCAAAACCCCAGTCCAATTCAATATCCCGGAAAGCGAAGCCGTCACTCATCTAACCGACCTCATCCGCGAGCACGGCAAATGGATCGACCCGCCCGCCGCCACCAGCCACACCGACTCGCTTGACTCCGGTATGGCCCGTTAGGGAGCGACGACGTTAGTGTCGTCGGGCGGAAGGCTCGCCCCTGTAGAGAGCCCGCAGCACTCCTTCATGGACTGCGCTTCCGCAATCACCCCAGGAATGGGGTGGCTCCTTATCTCGCACAAGTGACATTCCGGCGCTATATCCGCCCGCCCGCCACTAATGCCTAACGATCCGTCTGCCGCGCGTGGAGAATTTCCTGTGCGGTGGCGGTGGCCGTGCCCATTTTGGCGACCACCACGCCCGCTGCTAGATTCGCGAGGCTGGCCGCTTCCACCGCATCGGCACCGCTGGCCAGTGCTGCGGTAAGGCTGGCTATCACCGTGTCGCCGGCACCGCACACGTCAAATATCTCCCGGGCCTCGGTGGCTAACTGATGGGCCACCTCGCCATCGCGGCTCACCGCCATGCCGTCGGCACCCAGCGTGATGACTAACCATTTGGGCGCAAACGCGGCATGAATCCGCCGGCAGACATCGGCTAACGGATAAATTTCGCCCGGTCCCGGCTCCGGCAGTCCGGCGAGTTCGAGCGCTTCGTGGCGGTTGGGCGTGAGCAGGCCGGCACCGCGCAGATTGAGGTGGCGTGCGGGTTTGGGATCCACGGCGACGAGCGTGCCGCGTGCTGAGGCCAAGCTGAGGAGTTGATCTATCAGAGGTTGGGTGACCACCCCTTTGGCGTAATCGGAAATGATGACCGCATCGGCAGCGGCCACCGCCGCTTCTAATAATTTGCCGATACCCGCGGCGGCATCCAGCGCGTAGGCGTGGCGTGCGGCCTCGCGGTCGATCCGGCAGAGTTGTTGGGTGCGGGCTACCACGCGGGTCTTGACGATGCTCGCTACCGCTGGATCGATGACGCAGCGGCTGATGTCGATGGCCGCCTCACCCAGCATGCGGGTGAGGTGCCTGCCCGCCTCATCCTCCCCGAACATGCCTATCAGCGAGGCCTGGCCGCCCAGCGCTGCGACGTTGAGGGCGACGTTGGCCGCCCCCCGGCACTGTGGCTTTCGCGCATCACATGCAACACCGGCACCGGTGCCTCCGGTGAGATGCGGTTGACGTCGCCCCAGATGTAATGGTCCAACATCACGTCGCCGATCACCAGGATGCGGACGTTGCGGATGGCTTCGAGGATGGCGGGGGTGTTCATGCCCGTGGCGGTGTGCGTTGTAGCGGCGGTCTGTGACCGTCGATGTTTTGTAGCTGCGGTCTGTGACCGCCGTTAGCGAATGAAAATCGACTCATGGCATCATCTCGGGCCAGGGCGTGGCGTCGATAGCTTCGAGCCATTGGTGGAGGACGAGGGTATGGATTTCCTGAATCCGCGCAGTGTTGTTAGATGGAACGATGATTTCGTGCTGGCACAGGCCGCGGGCCTGACCGCCATCGCGGCCGGCTAGCAGGATGGTGGTCACTCCGAGCTTGGCGGCGGCATGGAAAGCGGCGATGACGTTGGCGCTGTTGCCGCTGGTGGTGAAGCCGACGAGCACGTCGCCGCGGCGTCCGAGTGCTTGCACACCGCGGGCAAACACTTGCTCGTAGCCATAGTCATTGCAGATGCAGGTGATGGCCGTGGGGTCGGCGTTGAGGCACAAACCGGGCAGCGCTCGCCGCTCGATGCGATAGCGTCCGACGAGTTCCTCGGCAAGGTGCAGGGCGTCGGCCGCACTGCCGCCATTGCCGCAGCTGAGCAGCTTGCCGCCTCTTTGAATGCTCGCAATGATGGCCTGCCCGGCGGCCTCGACGGCCACTGCCAGGGTGCGACACGCGTCGAGCACGTCCCGCAATTCAGTTAGTGAAGTTTCAAATGAAGGGGGAGTCATGAGGTCAGAATTCTTGAAGGTCGCCGAGGCGGCGGTCGGGCAACAGATAGTTTGTTACATAATCCCGCACGGCTGCGGCGAGCGAGTGGGAGGGACCATTCCAGCCCGAGTCGCGCAAGCGGCGGGTGTTGGCGCAGGTATGGTATTGGTATTTGCCGCGCAGCACGTCTGGCATGTCGATAAACTCAATGTTAGGCGGGAGGTTCAGCGCGGCAAAGATCGGTGTGACCAATTCAATCCAGGTGGCGGCGTTGCCGGAGCCGATGTTATAGATGCCGGCGGCCTGCGGGGTGGTTGCCAGATGCAAGGTCATCGCCACCGCGTCCTTGACGTAGAGGAAATCCCGCTGCTGCTCGCCATCACGAAACTCCGGATGATAACTCCGGAACAAGCTCACCGCCCCGGTCTGGCGAATCTGCCCGCACGCCTTGTGCACGACGCTGCGCATGTCGCCCTTGTGATCCTCGTTAGGCCCGAAGATGTTAAAGTACTTCAGCCCGATGATCCGATCGAACCAGCCGCGTTGTTGCGCGTGCAGATCGAACAGGTGCTTCGAGTAACCATACATGTTGAGCGGGCGATAGCCGTGAAGTTGCTCCTCGCCGTCGTCCATGCCCGCCTCGCCGTTGCCGTAGGTGGCGGCCGACGAGGCGTACACAAAGCGCCGTTTGCCGGCCAGTGCCCACTCGGCGAGGCGCCGGGTGTAGCGGAAATTGTTTTCCATCAGAAAGCCGGAGTCCTTTTCGGTGGTCGCCGAGCAGGCACCGAGGTGGAACACCCAGCGCACTGCGGCGAGCGCCGGGGTGTCGAGTTGGTCCCAGAGTTGGTCGGCGTCCAGATAGTCGGCGTAGCGCAGCGGCACCAGGTTGCGCCAGCGCTCGTCGCTGCCGAGGCGGTCGGTGAGGATGATGTTGTGGCAGCCCCGGCGGTTGAGCTCCCACACCAGCGCGCTGCCTATCAGGCCGGCGGCTCCAGTGACCAGGATCGTATCATCTTGCTGCATGGAAAATGGGTGGGGGAAGGGGAATAGCCGGGTCCGCGCCCGTTGCCTCGGCAGTAAAGCTGTCCTCGACGCTCCAGAAAAGCCCAAAATCACCTGATTTGAGGGTTTGCCCATTAGGCTGAGCCGAGGAGTGGATAGATGTCGAAATTGAAAACGCTCATTGTGTTGAGAGTGATCCACACGCCAACGATCAGCGTCTGGGCCACCAGAAACACCGGCCTGCCAAAAAAACGCGCAAAGCCCTCCGCCTTGAGGATGGCGCAAATTGGGCCAGAGGGCCGCCTATGGATGGCCCGCAAGCGCCCGCGTCCAAGCAGCACAGCAACGCCGGTCCAACAATGGGTGAAGGTGTGGTGACCCCTAGCGACCAGAATGGATGCGAATACGGGCTTGAAAGCCTGCCGAAACGTGCCATCGTCCGGCTTTCGTCGCCGTTCACCATCCCAGTACCCAAACTAACGAAACACTCGCCATGAACTTCACCCTCAAGCCCAAAGGCATTCAAGCCGCGCTGGCCAAAATCCAGTTCCGCACCCAGGCGTTCATCGACGGCAAGTTCTGCCCATCGGCTTCCGGCAAGACCTACGCCTCGATCAATCCCGCCAATGGCAAGCCAATCACCACCATCGCAGCTTGCGATGCGAGCGATATCAACCGTGCGGTGGCCGTCGCCCGCAAGGCGTTTGCGGATGGCCGCTGGTCGCGCCAGAGCGCTGCCGAACGCAAGGCGGTGCTGCTCAAATTCGTCGGACTGCTGGAAGCCAACGCGATGGAGATCGCCCTGCTCGACTCGCTCGACGCCGGTAAGCCGATTTACGATTGCGTCAATATCGACATTCCCGATTCGATTCAATGCATTCACTGGCACGCAGAACTCGTCGATAAACTCCACGAACGCGTCTCGCCCAGCGGGCCGGATATCGTGTCGATGATCGTGCGCGAACCTATCGGCGTCGTCGGCATGATCCTGCCGTGGAATTTCCCTGCGCAAATGCTCGCGTGGAAAATCGGCCCCGCCCTCGCCGCTGGCAACAGCCTAGTGATCAAGCCCGCCAAGCAAACGTCGCTGAGTGCCTTGCGCATCGCCGAGTTGGCCTCCGCTGCCGGCCTGCCCGACGGGGTGCTCAATGTGGTGCCAGGTGCTGGCTCGGTGTTAGGCCCAGCCCTCAGCCGCCACATGGATGTGGACATGGTCGCCTTCACCGGCTCCACCAGCGTCGGTCGCGATCTGTTGCGCTACTCGTCAGAGTCTAACCTCAAACGCATCATCCTCGAATTGGGTGGCAAAAACCCACAGGTGGTGCTCGCCGATGCCGATATCGATTTGGTCGCTCCCCACGCGGTCAACTCCGCGTTCTGGAATATGGGCGAAAACTGCAGCAGCGGCTCACGCCTCATCGTTCACCGCAGCATCAAGGACGCCTTGGTCGCCAAGATCATCGAGCAAACCAAGGCTTGGCCGATTGGTGATCCGCTCGATCCTAACACCCGGGTCGGTCCGCTCATCGAACCGAGCCACATGAAGACGGTGCTCAATTACATCAAAATCGCCCAAGCCGAAGGCGGCCAGTTGGTGCTCGGCGGCAAACAAGTGCTCAAGAAAACCGGCGGCAACTTTGTCGAACTCACAATTTTCGACGAAGTGACCAACGCAATGACCATTGCCAAGGAAGAAATCTTCGGCCCCGTGCTAGCCGTCATCCCGGTAGACAGCGACGAGGAAGCCATCGCCGTGGCCAACGATACCAACTACGGCCTCGCCGCCTCCCTGTATACCAGCGATCTAACCAAGGCTCATCGCTTCGCCCGCGCCATCCGCGCCGGCGTGGTGTCGGTTAACACCTTCTCTGAGGGCGATCACACCACTCCCTTCGGCGGCTTCAAGGAGTCCGGCTTCTTCGGCCGCGACAAGTCGTCCTACGCCCACGAGCAGTACACCGAGCTCAAGACCGTGTGGATGCAGTTAGGCTGAGCCAGCCTATCAAGCATGCATCGAAAGCTATTTATCTAACATTATATTTGCAATTGCCATGAAATCTAAAACGACCCGGTTCCGCGGGGTATTCACCGCCCTCGTAACGCCGATGAAGCCGAACGGGGATGTCCACCTAGCTAAACTCGAGCGCTTCGTAGAGCATCAGATCAGCCAGGGAATTCACGGCCTCATCCCGCTGGGCAGCACCGGCGAGTTCTACGCGCTGACCCCGCAGGAGCGGCAACAGGTGGTGGAAACCACGCTGGCTGCCGCCGCTGGGCGGGTGCCGGTGGTGGCCGGTGCCAATGCGGCATCCACCCGCGAGGTGGTGGCCTTTGCACGTCAGGCCGAACAACTCGGCTGTGCCGGCGTGCTGCTCGCCGCGCCTTACTATTCGTTGCCCACTCCCGACGAGTTATTCCAACATTTCCGCAGCGTCAACGACGCCATCAACATCCCGATCATGCTCTACAATTATCCGGGCCGCACCGGGGTGGACATGAGCCCGGAGTTTATTGCTAGCCTAAGCGCATTGGAGAACATCCGCTACGTCAAGGAAAGCAGCGGTGAAATGGCCCGCATGACCACCCTGATGCGCTTGTGCGGTGACCGCTTGAGCGTATTCTGCGGTTGCGACACCATCGCGCTGGAGAGTTTCATGATCGGAGCCGCGGGTTGGGTCGGTGGCGTGGCCAACGTGCTGCCCGCCTCGCACGCCAAGCTCTATGAGTTGAGCGTCGTGAAGAAGGATTATGTGGCTGCGCGCAAATTGTTCTTCGAGATGCTGCCCACCCTCGAAATGATGGAAGGCGGCGGCAAGTACACCCAATGGGTCAAGGCCGCCTGTGCCATCCTCGGCCGCGACGTCGGCACGCCTCGCCAACCGCTGTGCGCAGCCACTAAGGCGGAGTATGCCCCACTCCGCCAGGCGTTGCGCCAATGCGCCGAAGGCCAGCGCAAGAAGTAAGGGGCCGCGCAAGTATATCTGTTGCGTTGTAGCGGCGCGTCTATGACCGCCGCCGCGTAAGAGATGCGCTATGCTCATTGGCTAGCGGCTGTCACAGACCGCCGCTAGCCAATGCTGGCACAGCTTGCTAACTGAAAATTAGCCGGCCGTGGCGGGTTCCGGCGGCCGGGATGCCAAGCCGAAGTCATCGGCATACAAGATGGCGATGGCGGCGAGTTCGTCCTGGCTCAACGGGCTGCAGTCCGAGGTGGCGGCGAATTCCTCCAACTGGGCTGCGTTGTAAATGTTAGGCAGCACCGAGCCAATGGCCGCATCGGCCAGAATGAACTGCAGCGCTGCTTGGCCTAGCGTGCGTCGGCCGTCATCAGTTAAAAAGGCCAGCTGCTTGACTTTTTGCAAGCCGTCTAGCAACCACGCGTTGCGCCGGGCATCGCTGGTTAGACGGAAGCTGCGGTGGTCATTGGGGCCGAAGGTGGTGGATTCGTTGAAGCTGCCCTCGAGCAGGCCGCTGCAATGCGGCACGCGGACAAACACGTTGACCTCGCCGTGCGCGCGGGCGACCGGCAGGATGGCCGCGCCGAGAATTTGTTCCAGCAGGTTGTAGATGATTTGCGGGGATGCCGCGCGTTCGTTAATCGAGGCGATGCCCTCGTCGGTTTGGCGGGCATCCAGTGCTGGCCCGAGTGCCGTGCCGTAACTCAGGATTTTCCCCTCGTCGCGCAAGGCGTCGAGCGTCTCAAACAGCTCGTCGTTGCGGATGGCGTCGAGCCGTGGGTTGTGCAGTTGAAAGAGATCGATGCGGTCGGTTTGTAGCCGTTGCAAGCTGCGCTCGCAGGCGCTGCGGATGTAGGCGGGCGTCCAGTTGTGCGGCCGTTCGCGCTGGCCGGGCTGCACCCCGGGGTGTTGATAGAAATCGTAGCCGAACTTGGTGGCAATGACGATTTCGTCGCGGCGGCCGGCGAAGGCTTGCGCCAGCAGGGTCTCGCCCTTGCCGTCGCCATAGACGTCGGCCGTATCAAAAAAGTTGATCCCCAGTTCGAGCGCCCGCTGCAGCAGGCCGATGCCCGTGGTGTAATCGTCGCCGGCCACGCCCCACATGGTCGTGCCGATGGTCCAGACGCCGAAGCCGACTTCTGAGATGGAGTGCTGAGTGCCTTTGAGTTGCCGATAATTCATGGTGTTAGCAGGTGGAAAGAACTTCTTCGTAGTATCGGATATTCGTAGACTTGTCAATTCGCAGTTAGCTGCTACCCTCACGAATGCCTGTCCCCGTCACGTTCAACGACCCGCTCAATGCCCGCATTCTAGCCGTTTCCGAGGATCGCCTCCAAGGTTTTCAGCCCGACCCGTTCGGCGCCATCGCCCAACAAACCGGTCTCGACCCGGATCTGGTCATCGAGCGTATCCGGGCCATGCTTGAGGCCGGCACGATCCGCCGGGTGCGCCAGACCCTGCTGGCCACCAACCTGGCCCAGGGCGCGTTGGTCGCCTGGCAGGTGCCCGAGGGCAAGCTCAATCACGCCTTTGATTGGATGTTCCAGCAGGATCCGTTCTCCGGCCACGTCGTCGTGCGCAGCAGTGACGCGGGTCCGACGCGCTATCAACTCTGGACCACGGTGAAAGTGCCGGCCGGCTATTCACTGGCAGGTCATTGTGAATTGTTAGCCAAGCAGACCGGTGCCGAGCATTTCCTGCTGCTGCCGGCCAAGAAACTCTTTGCTCTGGGCGTCGGCCACATCCGCCGCCAGCAGTTGGAGCCGGGGAGCCGTGCCGAAGTGCTAGCTGATGTCACCGATGTCGGCGTCACCACACTCACTGCCGCAGAATGGCGGGTGCTCACTGCGCTCAAACGCGAGTTCCGCCCTGAGGAACTCACACCGGACCTGTGGGCTGCCCGCGCTCGCGAAGCCGGCGTGACGCTCGACGAGTTCGTCGCCAGTGGTGCAGACTTCAACCGGCGGAAAATCATCGGCCGCTTTTCCACCTTCCTCGAACACGTCAAGCCCGCGTCTAACGGTGAACGGGTCACCCGCTTCAACGCGTTGTTCCATTGGGCGGTGCCACCGGGCCGCGAGCTGGAGGCCGGCCGCGAAGTCGGCCGCCATCACATCATGACTCACGCCTATTGGCGGGAAACTGGCCCGGAATTCCATCACGTCAATATCATGGGTGTGGCCCATGGCAGCGACAAGGCACTGCTGCTGGCCCACAAGGCGGCCATCGATGCGCACCTGGCCGCGGTCGGCATTCCAGTCGCCTACACCAACGTATTCTGGGGCGGGCGCAGCGAAATCAAACCATCCGAAATCTCCCCCATGATCTATCAGGAATGGCTCGCCCGCCAGGGGGCCACGCCACAACTGGCCTGAGCCCCACATGCATAAGCTGAACTCTCTGCAACCCATTCCATTAGCCTTTTTAGGATAGTGGAATGAGGCAACCGCGTGATGTTAGCTTCATTTGGCCGCCAGCGCCGCCTCGATGGCGGTCGTTAGCTCGGGCGATTCTGGCGCGACGGCCGACTCGAAGCGCTTGAGGATTTTGCCGTCCTTGGCGACGAGGAATTTGGTGAAGTTCCACTTGATGTCGCCGGCCACCGGCGAGTCCTTGCCTGCGAGCAAGTTGTAGAGCGCATGACGCTTGTCGCCATTGACCTCGAGCTTGTCGAAGAGCGGGAAGGTGACGTTGTACTGGCTCGAGCAGAAGAGTTTGATTTCATCGGAGCTGCCAGGTTCCTGCCCGCCAAATTGATTGCAGGGCATTCCCACCACCACCATGCCCTGGCTCTTGTATTTTTGATAGATGGCTTCCAAGCCGGTGTATTGCTTGGTAAATCCGCACTTGGAGGCGACGTTGACGATGAGCAGCACCTGCCCTTTGTAGGCTGCCAGACTGCTGTCCTTGCCATCAATGTCCTTGAGTTTGACCGCGTAAATGGAGTCCGCGCGAACGCCGACGAGTTGACCCAACATCAGTGTGGCGAGCAGCGTGAGAGCTTTCATATCCGCGAACTATCGGCGGCAATGACCACTTGTCAACATCCTTCCAGCCCGCGCATTTATGGCTGGATGTTAGCTGCCGGAATGCGCTAATTTTTTTGTCGGAGCCGCCGGATTTTCTAGTGACTGCTCCATTTGCCATACGCAGCGAGCCATTCCATACCGCCATTCCCATGCAATCGCCCCTCCTGATGCTCGTTGTTGTGTGGCTTGGTCTCGCCGCTGCCAGCTTAGCCGCGCCCAAAACCGATGAGGAACGGCAGCAGATCCTTGAGAGCCTAAAGTGGCGCACTGAAGGCGCGATCGCGCTCGACGAGGACGTGGCCACGATCAAACTCCAGAGTGGTTTTCGCTATCTGAATAGCACGGATGCGGGCAAGGTGCTCACCGACCTCTGGGGCAATCCGAAGCATCCAACACTCGGCATGCTCTTCCCGCCGGAGAATCCGCAGGCCGAGAGCGTTTGGGCCGTCATCGTCGAAGGTTTCGAGAACGAAGGCTATGTGAAGGATGGGGAAGCCGACAAGTTAGATGCCGCCAAGATGCTCAAGGATATCCAAGCTGGCCAGCAGGAGGCTAACGAGTCACGCAAGCAGCAGGGCTACACGGAACTCGAAATCGTCGGCTGGGCCATGCCACCGCGCTACGACAAGGCCGCCAAAAAACTCACCTGGGCGCTCGATATCAAGGCGCTCGGCAGCGATCGCCATTCGGTCAACTACTATGTGCGCATTCTCGGACGTCGCGGCTACCTCGTGCTCAATGTGCTCGGCGGGCTCGACCAAATGCAGGAAATCGAAGCTGCCACGCCGCAGGTGCTCGCCATGGTCGAGTTCAATGCCGGCCACCGTTACGCGGATTTCGACGAGAAAAAGGGCGACAAGGTGGCGACCTACGGCCTGGCGGGTCTCATTTTCGGTGCGGTTGGCTTGAAAGTGGCGGCCAAACTTGGATTCATCGCGCTCTTTGCCAAGAAGTTCGGTTTCATCCTGCTCTTTCTGAAAAAATTTGGGGTGGTGATGGTGGCGGCCGTTGCGGCCCTGTTCAATCGGATCAAGGGTTTTTTCAGCGGGAGCAAGGCCAAGCCCTAAGGAAAGTAAAAATTCCAGACAGCGCGGCGCTTGTGGATCGTTCTACATCGCCGGGAGTGATTTCTGGCCGGAGACTTTCCCTACCTGCGGAGAGCTCTGGCTCAGGGGCGCATCGCCCGCGTTTCTCCCCTCATGCATCCTCAGCTCACCTTACTGCGACCGGTTTTTGTCATCAGCGCTAGCCTGCTCGCCACCGCCGCTGCGTTGGATCCTGCCGCCCATGGGCCGCTGAGTGCTGCGGCGACCGATGCAGCGGTGACCATGCTGACCACCAAGATATTGGAAAGCTCACAATTTGCCCATCAACAACTCAACGCCAAGTTGGCGGGCAAGTTTCTCGACCGTTACCTCGATACGCTCGACGCTGCCCACATGCTCTTTGTGCCAGGGGATATCGAGGGTTTCACGCGGCAGCTCCCGGCACTGGCCGATGCCACCCGTGCCCACGGCGACTCCAGCCTTGCTCACGTGGTTTTTCAACGCTTCCTCGAACGGCTCGATCAACGCGTCGCCTTCATCACCGGGTTGCTAGACGATGGGTCATTTGATTTTTCGGCCGACGAGACATTCCACTTTGATCGCAAGGAGGCGGCTCGCCCGGCCGACTTGGTTGCCGCGCAAGCCCTCTGGCGCCTGCAATTGCGCTATGATTATCTGCAGGAAAAACTCGCCGGCAAACAAGCGCCAACGATCGTTAAAACCCTGCGCCACCGCGCGGTCCGCAGCGCCGAAACGATGCACAGGATGGATGACAAGGCGGTGCTAGAAATCTATCTGGAGGCTCTCGCTCAAGTCTACGATCCACACTCAGATTACATGGGACCCAAACAACTCAAGAGCTTTGAAACCGCCATGAAGCTCTCCCTCATCGGCATCGGCGCGTCGCTGCGTTCGCTCGATGGCTACTGCAAGATCATGGAGTTGATACCCGGTGGGCCCGCCGCACGCAGCGGCCAGCTCAAAATCGGCGACCGCATCGTCGGGGTGGCTCAGAAAGAAGGCGACGAGTTCACCGATCTGGTCGATCTGCCACTGGCCCAAGCCGTCGAACTCATCCGCGGCCCCAAGGATACCCCGGTTTTCCTCAACCTCATCCCCGCCAATGCCAGCGATGATAGCCTCCGCAAGACCCTCTCCCTGGTGCGCGAGGAAATTAAACTCGAAGACCAACAAGCCAAGGCTCAAATCATCGACTTGCCCGCCGCCGCCAATACCACCCAGCGCATCGGCGTGATCGATTTGCCCAGCTTCTACTCCGGCGAGGCCACCGCCACCGCTCCCGCCACTTCCTGCTCCGCTGATGTTGCCAGTCTTCTAACGAAATTAAAGGAGCAGGACGTCACTGGCATTATTCTCGACCTGCGGCGCAACGGCGGCGGCTCACTCAGGGAAGCCATCGATCTAACGGGATTATTCATCCCTTCCGGCCCGGTGGTGCAAACGCGCAACCTCGAAGGCCACGTCGAACTCGGAAGTGACAGCGACGACAAGGTCGCCTACGACGGGCCGCTGCTGGTTCTAACCAGCCGCTTGAGCGCATCGGCCTCGGAGATTGTGGCGGGGGCCTTGCAGGATTATGGCCGTGCGCTCATCGTCGGCGATGCCGCCACCTTTGGCAAAGGCACTGTGCAAACCATTGTCCCGCTCGCCAGGGTGATGCAACAGGAAGGGCTGGCCCCAGACTCCGACCCCGGCGCTTTGAAAGTAACCATCAGCAAGTTTTATCGTCCCAGCGGCAAGTCCACCCAACTCGAAGGCGTCAAGGCCGATATCGTCATCCCCTCCCTCACCGATGTGCCGGAAATCGGCGAGTCGGATTTGCTCAATCCATTGCCATGGGACACCCTGCCGGCGGCCCCTTTCACCCCATCCGATCGCGTGCAGTCGAGTCTCGCGAGCTTGCGCAGTCACTCGGCGCAGCGCCTCGCCACGGACGCTGACTTTGCCGATTTGAATGCCGACATTGAGCGTTTCCGCCAGCTGCAATCTGATAAATCCGTCTCGCTCAATGAGGACCGGCGCCAGCGGGAAAAGGCCGAGCTCAAGGCCCGGCAGGCCACCGCAAAAAAAGCCCGCCTCGCTCGCGCCGGCACACCGCCCCCCGCCTATCAAGTCACACTCAAGGGCATGGCGCATCCCGGCCCCGGGGAGCCGGTCAAACCCAAGCCAGCACTCATTGAGCCGGACGCCGATGCGGATGCCGGCCCCGCCGGCCCACCCGCAGAGGATATCATTCTTCGCGAGGCCCAAGCGATCCTCCTCGACTATGCGGGGCTGCTCCATGATGCGCCTGCCGTGTCCCAACGCTGAGGGGCGATTCCCTATCCGCTCAAGCACATCCCATAGTTGCCAATGGGTTATACGTTTTATGGCATGCACCATGTGGGTGAGCCTAGACCTTGTGCTGATTGCCACGGTTTAAAATACTCGAAATTCGGCAATGCCACTGCAAAATTTCGTATGGGCAAACGCCTCGTCAAGTTGTCAAAAATCTACTTCTGCGCCTCCGCCATCTTCGGCAGCCTCAGTGGCATTCATACCTCCGGCGAACTGCTGACCCATCCCAAGCTGGGCGCATCTTGGGATGGCTTCGCGCTCGAAGAAATCTTATAGGCGCAGCAAGCCGACCACGCCTGGTTCTACGCGGTCCACAGCGGCTCCGAGTTGGACCTGTTGATGGAAATGCCCGGCCGTCGCATCGGCGTGGAATTCAAGCGGGCCGATGCTCCGCGCGCCACCCGTTTGATGCATTTGGCGATCACCGAAATGGCCTTGGACGTGCTGTGGGTGGTTTATCCCCGCACCCGTTCCTACACCTTGGATGATCGGCTCACCGTCTGTTCTCTCCACGAGAGCCTCGCCACTCAATGAATCCTTAACCCATTGATTATAAAAGTCGGGGCGGCCAGATTCGAACTGACGACTTCCTGCTCCCAAAGCAGGCGCTCTACCAGGCTGAGCTACGCCCCGTGCGGGGCGGCAGACTCGGGGATGCTGAGCGGGTACGCAAGCTAATCCGTCACGGATTTGAAAAAAAGTGAGCAAGGCACCCGCCGCCGCTCAGGCGATGTTGGTAAACACCGCCTGCACGTCGTCATCATCCTCAATGCGGTCGAGGATTTTCTCCACGTCGAGCATTTGCTCTTCGCTCAGCTCAATGGGCTGGCTGGGCAGGCGCTGGAGGCTGGCCTTGGGGGTGGCGATGCCCAGTTGCTCGACGGCTTGGCAGAGGCTGGCGAAGGCGCTGTATTCGCCGATGAGGGACACGATGCCGTCCTCAACGAGCAGTTCCTCGAGCCCGGCGTCGATGAGTTCGAGTTCCATTTCCTCGAGGTTAAGGCCTTCGGTAACGGGAAACTCGATGATGGTTTTGCGCGAGAACATGAAATCCAGCGAGCCGGAGTTGACCAGTTGGCCGTTGTTCTTGTTGAAAATGGTCTTCATATTCGTCACCGAACGGTTGGTGTTGTCGCTGGCGCATTCGATGAAAAACAATGACCCGTGGGGGCCTTTGCCTTCGTAGGAAACTTCTGAAATGTCCGCAGCGTCCTTACCGGCGGCACGCTTGATGGCCGCCTCGATATTTTCGCGCGACAGGTTCTGGGCCTTGGCGTTGTTGATCGCTACCCGCAGCGGCGCGTTGCTTTCGGGATCCGGTCCGCCGTTTTTGGCGGCAAGGGTGATCGACTTGGCGAGCTTGGGAAACACCTTGGACATGGTGGCCCAACGTGATTCCTTGGCTCGGCGGCGGCATTCAAAGGCTCTTCCCATGGTTCGTGCGGTGCGGATTGGCCGGAGGGTAAAAGCCCCGACCCGCCGAGTGAAGCATGCCCGAGGCGAAACTCAAGCGCGGAAAACCCCATGGGGAAAGTGGCCTGCAACCTGCACAATTGGCAGACGCTGGGGCGTATTCGTAATCCAGCTTGGCTCACGCCCCCCCCCACCTCTGACGCAGGGGTTACATGGTGACAGATAAATAGTAGTACCACCAGTCTCAGGGGTAGCTGCCATTTTCAATCTCGCGATTAGTGATTGCATTCAAGCGGCGAATCCGCTATTCCGCGGATTGTGCAAAATGCTATGAAACGGTGGATTTTCATCTTGTTAGCGGGATTGGCTTGCGGGTCGGCAATGAACCTGCAGGGAGCAACAGTCGGGAGAGTGCGCATCCAGGGCGCGATCGGGCCGGCCACAGCGAGCTACCTTGGGCGGGCGCTTGAGCTGTCCGCCGCACGTCAGGACCGTTGTCTGATCATTGAATTGGACACTCCCGGCGGTTCGCTGGATGCCACCAAGGAGATTGTTCAGAAGTTTTACGCCGCCAAGGTGCCGACGGTGGTGTACGTGGCGCCCGACGGGGCTTGGGCCGGCAGCGCGGGTTGTTTCATCACGCTCGCGGCTGAGGTTGCGGCCATGGCTCCCGGCACTAGCATCGGGGCGGCGCATCCAGTAGCGATAGGGCCCGGCGGTGAGCAGGCGACCAGCGACGTAATGAAGGAAAAGATGGAGAATTTTGCGAGCAGCTATATCGCCTCGATTGCCGAAAAGCGCGGCCGCAACGTCGAGTGGGCGGTGGCCTCGGTGGTCAAGAGCGAGTCGCTGACCGCCAGCCAGGCACTGCATGGCAAGGTCATTGACCTTGTCGCGACGGATCTGGCCGATTTGCTGCGCCAGATGGATGTACGCGAGCTGCGGGGGCAGGCACTGGGGACGGCCGGGGCGGTCGTGACGGATATCCCGATGACCCTGCGCGAGCAGATTTTGCAGGGCCTCTCGCGCCCGGAATTAATGATGATCCTGATGCTGGTGGCCATTTATGGCATCATCGGCGAGTTGAGCAACCCCGGGGCCATCCTGCCGGGAGTGGCTGGGGCCATCGCCCTGTTGCTGCTGCTGTACATGGCGACGGTCCTGCCGGTGAATGTGGCAGGTTTGGCGCTTATTGGCTTGGCGGTGTTGTTGTTTGTAGTGGACATCTTCGCGCCAACCCACGGAGTGCTCACCTTGGGCGGCACCATCGCGTTCTTTCTTGGCTCGCTCATGCTCTTTGACCGCGCTGACCCCGTGTATCGGCTGTCGCTGGCCTACATCATTCCCGCCACCCTGCTCACCAGCGCTTTTTTCACCTTTGTCGTGGGTGCCGGGTTGCGGGCACAGGCGCGGCCGGTGCGAGCGGGCCGTGAAATATTGTTAGGTAAAATCATTCCCGCCTTGGCAGCGATTGATGCGAGTGGCGGCAGGGTTTTTGTCGAGGGCGAGACCTGGAACGCTCGCAGCGACGCGCCTATCGCAGCCGGAGCGCCGGTGGAAATTGTCGCGGTCAAGGGCCTGACCTTACAAGTGAAGGCCAAACCGGCACCCCGAATCTAAACGCATCTAACTACAAAAAGCCATGGAAGAACTCATCGCCAAACTCATCACCGCCACCACGTGGCTGGTGCCACTCATCATTCTGGCAGGTATCATTCTGCCGCAAGCCGTGCGAATCCTCCGCGAATACGAGCGCGGGGTGATTTTTCGCCTAGGGAAAGTGCTCGATGCAAAGGGGCCCGGGATTATTTTCCTCATTCCGGTAGTCGATCGCATGGTCAAAATGGACTTGCGGGTGGTCACGATTGACGTCGCCCGGCAGGAGGTCATGACGCGCGACAACGTGCCGGCCACCGTCGATGCGGTGGTGTATTTCCGGGTTGTGGACCCGGTCGCTGCGGTGGTCAAGGTGGAGAATTTTTGGAAAGCCACCTCGCTCATTGCGCAGACGACCTTGCGCAGTGTGCTGGGCCAGGCTCCACTGGATGACTTGCTGGCGCAGCGCGAGTCGATCAACCTGCAGTTGCAGGAGATCATCGATCGCCAGACCGAGCCGTGGGGCATTAAGGTGACCGCGGTTGAGATCAAGGACGTGGCCTTGCCCGATAGCATGAAGCGGGCGATGGCCAAGCAGGCCGAGGCGGAACGCGAGCGGAGGGCCAAAATCGTCAATGCTGAAGGCGAGTTTCAAGCGGCCGAGAAAATGGTGCAAGCCGCCGCGATGATCAGCAAGGAGCCCATCGCGCTGCAACTGCGCTTCCTACAAACGATGCGCGAGATTGCCAGCGAGCACAACACAACCACGTTCCTGCCGGTGCCCATTGATCTGTTTTCACCTTTCCTCAAAGGTAAGTCTAGCTGAGGAAAGGTCTTGCCGCAGCAGGGGAGGGGGGTAAGCCTTTGGCCATGAGGTGGACTAACCTGTTAGTCATCGCGGCGATGGTTGTCATTGTTTTCCTGTTGAAGCGAACCCGTGAGATCTCTAGGCAGCGAGAAGTGGCAGAGCCAGGCGTACGCTCTGATTCACATTGCATGGGCACTGCGGCCAGAGGCACGCAGGCACGGCCTGCCGCGAGACGCAGCAGCCACGCTGTGTGAGATTCGCGTGATTGGGGGTTGAATTGGCGGCGAAATTCCGCAATAACCGCTGCGGATGAGAATATTGGTTGTAGGCAAAGGCGGGCGCGAACACGCGCTGGTACGGGCACTGGCAGAATCCCCAGCGCGGCCGACGTTGTTTTGCTTCCCCGGCAGTGACGCAATTTCCGAGTTGGCTCAAGCGGTGGCGGCCGATGGCGTCGAATCGCTGGTTGCATGGATGCAAACCCACGCCATCGACCTCTGTGTGGCGGGTGAGGAAAGCTATCTCGTTAAGGGAGAAGGTCTTGCTAACCTCTGCGGCAAGGCTGGCATCCCCTGCTGGGGGCCGCCCAAGGAGTCGGCCCAACTCGAAGCCAGCAAGGAGTTTGCCAAGAACTTTTTGCTGCGCAACGCCATTCCGACCGCCCGCGCCACCGCCTGCGCCACCTTGGCTGAGGCCTTGGCCGCCATCGACGACGCATATCCTACGGTTCTCAAATTCGATGGATTAGCCGCCGGTAAGGGGGTCGCGGTGTGCCCGGATGCGGCGAGTGCCGGCGAGTTCCTTGACGAAGTGTTCACCCAGCGGCGCTTTGGCGACGGCCGGGTGCTCGTCGAGCAATGCCTCACCGGACCGGAAGTTTCGGTGTTTGCCGCCGTCGTGGATGACTCGTACCTCATTTTCACGCCGGCCCGCGATTACAAGCGTATCGGCGAGGGCGACTGCGGCCCAAACACCGGCGGCATGGGCGCGGTAGCCAGTCGACAACTCATCGCCCCGGAAATCCTCGCCCAAATCGAAACTCAAATCGTCCGGCCCACGGTCGTCGGCTTGCGCCGCGAAAACCTGCCATACCGGGGGTTCCTCTATTTCGGCATCATGCTCACGCCCAGCGGCCCGCAGGTCATCGAATACAATTGCCGCTTCGGCGACCCGGAATGCCAGGCGGTCATGCCACTGGTGCAGGGGGATTTGGCCGGCTTCTGTCTGGCCGGGGCTCAGGGGCAATTGCGCCCCGAGTTGTTGACCTTCGATGAGGGCTGGAGCGTGTGCGTCATCCTAGCCTCCGCTGGCTACCCAGAATCGTCCCGCAGTGGCGACCTGATCGCCGGCCTGGACACCTGCGGCAACGCCCGCATCTATCATTCCGGCACCCGCCAGACCCCTGCCGGCCAATGGGAAACCAATGGCGGTCGAGTGCTGGCGGTGGTGGCCGGTGCTGCCACCCGCGCGGCTGCCGTCGAGCAAGCTCACGCCGCCGCCGGGCGCATTCACTTTGCAGGACTCCAACGTCGCCACGATATCGGTCTCCTGCATTTCACCTAACGTCCCGTACCATGCCCATGACTCTCAGCGCAGAAGATATTGCCGCCGCCGTGGACCGCTTGGCCGAGGCCATTCGAGCCCAAACCGCCGGCGCTCCCATTGCCCTCATCGGTATCCGCCGCCGCGGCGATGAGGTGGCCGAGCGCGTGCTCACCCGGCTTGCCGAAGATGACCGCGAACTGAGCTTCGGCAGTCTTGATATTTCCCTCTATCGCGACGATTTCGAGCGACTTCACGAAAATCCCAAGCTGCTGGAGTCGGATATCCCGTTCCCGATCGAAGGGGCTCATGTGATCCTGGTGGACGACGTGCTGTTTACCGGTCGCACCATCCGTGCCGCCCTCGACGCGCTCTCCGACTACGGCCGCCCCGCCAAAGTGGAACTCGCCGTCCTCGTCGATCGCGGCCACCGCGAATTGCCCATTCAGCCCGATTACACTGGCATCACCCTTAGTACCCAGCGCCCCGATCATGTGTTGGTGTGCCTGGAAAAAGCCGACGGGCTGGATCAGATTCGCGTCATCGCGAATGAATCGCCATGAACCCACTCCCGTTGCGTAAAAAATCCCCGGAGGAACTCGCCAAACTCCGGGAAAATTTTGGCATTCCTGTGTCGCCGCCTGCGCTTCAGGCAGCGGAGGGGCGACCCAGCCCCGCAACCGGTCCTAACGGTTTAGGCGTGCTTCCTCTGCCCAGCGCCATGATGCCGGCGGACAATGCTGCGCCGCAGAGGCATCTCCGGCCTCAGTCGCGTTCGTTCAAACGCTCGGAACACCGCCCCCAAGCGTTGGGCGTTACGCCGTCCCCAGCCGCCACCGAGGCCTCCCTGCCCAATGCTATCATCTTAGGCGATGCCGAAACGAAACAGGAACAGGCTCCGGCTAGGATGCCCGCTCCACAAGTGGCCCGGCCATCCTGCCCGGAGCCGTCTTTTGCCAAGCCATCTACTAAGTCAACCGGATTGAGCACGGCGCCGCTTGCCCTGGGCCAGTTACCGCTCCGCCGCCATAGTGCGCAGGAATTAGCGCAGGCCCGCCGCCGCGATGCCATGGCAGTTATGTCGCAGGGCGCCTATCAGCTTCCAACCGCCGCTCACCCCGTCCTCCTGGCCTGCGGCTATCTCCTGGCCATCGGCGGTGCCGCCGCACCAACGTTGCTAGATTGGCTGTCGCGTCTCACCGGTTCCTATACCCTCGGCATGGCCTGGAGCCACGGCTATCATTTGCTCACCGCTTGCACTCTCGTAGCATTAGTCGTCGCGGGGGTCATTTTTATCAGAAATTCCCTCTCGCGCCACCACGCCTCCTTCATCGCCATCATCGGGTTTTTCGCCCTCGTCTTCGCCCTCATTCACTACTTTTCCCAACTCCGGCATGCCACATAAAGATTTGCTAGATATCGAGTCTCTCAAGCGCGAGGAAATAGAGCATCTCCTCGAGCAAGCCATTCCATTCAAAGATTTATTCACCCGCTCGGTAAAGAAAGTTCCGGCGCTCAAGGGTAAGAGCGTGCTCATGCTGTTTTACGAGGCGAGCACCCGCACCCACTCGTCGTTCGAGGTCGCTGCCAAACGTCTCTCCGCCGATGTCACCAACTTCGATGTCGCTCACTCCTCCATCACCAAAGGTGAGTCGGTTAGGGAAACTATCGAGACCTTGCAGGCGATGCGCTCGGATTTTATCATCGTTCGCCACAGTCGCTCCGGTCTGCCCGCCACCATCGCCAGGCTGACCCGCGCCTCGGTGATCAATGCGGGCGACGGTGCCCACGCTCACCCCACCCAAGCGTTGTTGGATGCCTTCACCATCAAGGAAAAATTCCCCGATCCGACGGGCAAGCGCGTCCTTATCGTAGGCGATATCCTGCACTCGCGCGTCGCCCGCTCCACCAGTACCATCCTCAAGAAAATCGGCGTCGAGGTCGCCTATCTCGGGCCCGGCTCGTTGGTGCCGCGCACCGGTCCGGAAAATATCCGCCGCTTCACCGACTATCAGGCGGCGATGGCCTGGGCACCGGACGTCGTCTATCTGCTGCGCGTGCAAATGGAGCGCCAGGACGTGCAATACTTCCCCAGTCTGCGCGAATACCACCGGCTCTACGGCGTTACCGACGCGCGCCTTGCCGAGATCCGCGAGCGCGGTCTCTATCTCATGCATCCCGGTCCGGTCAACCGCGGCGTAGAACTCTGCGACGCCGTCATGGATTACGAACGCTCCCTCATCAACGATCAGGTCGAAAACGGCATCGCCGTTAGAATGGCCGTGCTCTACTGGCTCAAACCGGGGGCTGTCATGGGGTAGCAGTTATGGGTTATGTGTTATTAGTTTATCTCGCAATCTAACATATTAATTCCTCTCCCTCCGCGCCTCTCTTTGCGACCTCCGCGCCTCTGCGTTTCGATCTATCCAATCTCTTTCATTATGTCTCTCCTCATCCAAAACGCCCGCATCGCCTCTGAAGATTCACCGGCTCTAACCCATGGTGATGTGTTGGTCACCGACGGTAAGATCCAACAGATTGGAATCGGTCTAGCCGTGCCAGCCGCCGCTCGCGTCATCGATGCCCGCGGCCGCATTTTGATGCCCGGCATGTTCGATGCGCATGTGCATTTCCGCGAACCGGGTTTCGAGACTAAGGAGACCATCGCCAGCGGCAGCGCCGCCGCCATCAACGGTGGCGTCACCGGGGTGGTGATGATGCCTAACACAAGCCCCGCCCTTGATAGCCCCACGGTGGTGGCCAGCGTGCTGGAATCGGCCCGCCGCCATGCCCGTATTCCGGTGCTCACCTCCGGCTGCGTGACCAAGGGTCGTCTGGGCAAGGAGCTCGCCGCGATCGACGGAATGCGGGAGCTGGGCGTGAAAATGCTCACCGATGATGGCGACACCACGGCCGACCCTGCGGTGTTGTTGCGGGCGATGCAATACGCGGGGGAATTTGGCATGTTTTTTGCCAGTCACTGCGAGGTGGACGAGTTGGCTGGGCCGCGTGCGCTCAACGAGGGAGTGATGAGTTACCGCCTCGGCATCAAGGGCTCGCCGGCCTGCGCCGAGGAAATCATCATCGATCGAGATATCCGCTTGGCCCACGCCGCCGGCGCTCATATCCATATCCAACATGTCTCCAGCAAGCTCGGCATGGAAACGATCCGCTGGTGGAAAAATCGTGGCGATGTGCGCGTCACCGCCGAGGTCAGTCCGCATCACCTGTTGTTTAACGAGGAGCATATCGGCGATTTCGATACCCACTACAAGATGAACCCGCCGTTGCGCACCAAGGCCGATAGGAAGGCGCTGCTGCAAGGTCTCATCGATGGTGTGTTCGATCTGATCGCCACGGATCACGCACCGCACACACCCTTTGAAAAATCCCAGGATTTCGTTAGTGCCCCCAATGGCGTTACCGGCCTGGATACCGCTTTGGTTTCACTCTATCACCACTTCGTCGCCACCGGCGTCTTCGGGTGGGATGTGCTGGTCAAACGCTACTCCGCCGAACCCCGCCGCCTCATGGGTCTGCCGGTTGCCAGTATTGCCGAGGGTCAAGCGGCCGACTTACTGTTGTTCGATCCAGATGCTACCACTACCTTCACGGCGGAGTTCATGCAATCCAAGTCCCGTAACACCCCATTCCTCAATCAAACCCTGCGCGGCAGCGTGGATCTGGTATGCTTGGGGAATGAGCTATTGCTGGATCGATCCACCATCCACCAACCAATCCGCTAGGCCGGGCCCCCCTGACGGACCTCGCTGAAGGCCAGTCCCAGATCGTTGGCGAGGCGGGTGATTTTGTTGCGTTCCCTCGGTTCAATCAGGGAAATGGACACGCCTTTTTTGCCGGCTCTGGCGGTGCGGCCGCTGCGATGGGTATAGTATTCCATCTGTTCGGGGAGTTGATGATGGATCACAAACGACAGGTCGGCGACGTCGATACCGCGGGCGGCGACGTCGGTGGCGATGAGAAACTGAATGCGCTCTTTTTTGAAGGAGCGCATCACCGTGTCGCGTTCCTTCTGGGTGAGGTCGCCCTGTAACACATCTACCGGAAAGCCGAGTTTCGTGAGTTGCTTGCCCAGCAGGATGGCGCCGGCCCGGGTGCGGCAGAAGATCAAGCCCCGCTCGTGCTTTTGGCGCTTGAGCAACCCGGCGATGAATTCGGTTTTCTCGTCGCGGCTGCAGATGGCGAATTGATGGTCAATATCGCGGTTGACCACGTGGCCTTTGTCAATCTTGAGGGTGTGAGCTTTGCCCGGCATGCAGTCCTTGATCAACGCTTGGATGGCATCCGGAAAGGTCGCCGAAAATAACCAGGTGCTGCGCCGGCCGCGCGACAGGGCGAAAATGCGCGTCAGTTCTTTCTTGAAACCCATGCTGAGCATTTCATCGGCTTCATCTAACACCAGATGCTGGACCCCCACGAGCGTCAGTGCCCTGCGTAGAACCAAATCGATGACCCGCCCGGGTGTGGCCACCACGATATGGGTCGGGCGTTGCAGGGCGGCGACCTGGCGGTCGATGTTGTCGCCGCCGCTGAGCACCTCGACAAAGATTTTGTGATTGGCGAACTTGGTGTAACGAAAAAGCTGTTTGCCGATTTGTTTGGCAAGCTCGCGGGTGGGAGCGATGACCAGCGCCTGGATCTCCCCGACCTTGGGGTCGATTTTCATCAGCAACGGCAAGCCGAACGCCGCGGTCTTGCCGGTGCCGGTCTGAGCTTGGGCGACAAGGTCGCCGCTGTCCTGAAGTAGAAATGGAATGGCTTTGGCCTGAATCTCGGTGGGCGTGATAATGCCGAGTTCATTCAGGCCTTCGATCAAATCCGCGGGTATCCCGAGTGCTTTAAAGGTGTTCAAGGTGTGGGGTTGGCTGGGGGCGCGACGGGCGCGCTGGACACCCCCACCATGGCGCGAACACGGAATCTTGCAAGCCTCGTAATCCGATGGGCTCTCCGATGGGGTCAGTCCCGCTTTTCGAGCATGGTGTAGTGGAGGCGGGGCCCGCATGCTCGAAAAGCGGGACTGACCCCATCGGCTTCTCAGCAGACGCGGATGAGCTCGATGTTTAGCAAGCAGGCGAGTTTCGCCAGCTTGTTGGCGAGATGACCGATGCCGACCGCGCAATGGTGGGCGGGGCCGGCGGCATTCCATTGTTGGACAAAGGCCCGTGCGCCGCAGGGGAAACGGTAGCGGCTGTTGGTATTGCCGATTTCGAGGATGGGTCCGGGCACCGACTCGGCCTGGGCACAGAGCAGTGCGAGCTTGGCGCCGGGTTGCTCGATGACGGAGAGCAGGGTGACGGGGCCGTGTTTGACGGCCATTTCGACCGAGACGCCGCGGCCGACCTTGCCATGATAGACCTTAAGTGGGCGGACCTTGGTCTTGCCCTGGGCGATGGCGATATGGCCGGGGCCGTCATGGCCCATGAGGACCACGTCGTCGGTGAAATCCATGGCATAGTATTCGGTGAACGAGCCGCCAGCGCCGAACAGGTCCATAATCTTCATGGCCTGCACGTTCTTCACCTCGTATTCGCCAGCGACCGGGATCCCACGGCCCGTGAGTTGTGAGGTGCCGAGAATGATTGACGCCAGCGCCGCCTCGTTTTCCCCAACTCCGGTGCCTTTGTAAAAATATGCCAGCGACCCGAGCCGATAGTCGGCCACTAGCCGGTCGAGCGCCACCGCGGTGCGTGCCGCCTCCACCAGATCCTCATCCGGACAATCCTCCTGCACGGCGAAGACCTCGCGAAATTCTAGCATTCTAGCGGAAATTTCGGTTTCGCTCACGTTGCGGCGCAGCGCGGCGAGTTCATCCACCTCCAGCACTTCGATGTGGGTACCGAAGGTGGCGCATTGCAAGGTCACATCCGAATAGATATCTAACATTCCGCCGTAGTAGTGGCCCATCAGGCCGAGTCGGTTGGACGCCATGGCGGCGGCCACCCGCGCGGCCTCCACCCAGGCGTCCACCTCGCGCCAACATTCGGGGTCGTTTTCCAGCACTCCGGTGACTTGATGGAAGGGGATGCCGGCGCGCTGAAACACATTGGCAATCTCGGGCATCGGACAGGCTGAGCAAAACGCCAGCCAGTCGCCCGTCATTTGCGTGCGGTCGCCCAGCGCGTTAAATTTGGCGTAGTCGATGGCTGGTTCGGGTACCAGGTTGAGTACCACCACCGGCACCTTGGCGCGTCTAACCACCGGCAGCACTGTGGACGACAGCGCATAAGTGGTTACGTAGAGGAAAATGATATCAACATCGGCGCGCCGGAACTCGCGGCCGGCGGAGTACGCGCGGTCGGCGTTGTCCACCAACCCGAGGTTGACGACCTCCACGCCCGGCCGGCCGAGTTTCTCGGCGACGCGGGCGACATAGCCTTCGAGCCGTGGCTGGAGACCGGGAAATTGCGGCCAGTAGGCATCGAGGCCGATGCCGAAGAGGCCGACGCGCAGCGGTTGGACGAATGGCTCAGCCACGGGCGGATAGGACGAGTTTTTCATAGGTTTTCACTGTGTCGAGCCAGCCCGTGCCGACCGGAACATTCTGGCGCCGGCAATGCTCGTCCCACACCAACCCCCACGGCAGCGATTTGCATTCCTCCAGCAGCGCCAGGCGCGCGGTGAAATCTCCCGCCGTCTCGTACTCGCGCAATTTCGCGGAGGGTTCCAACAAGGCGAGCAGCAAGCCCTTGAGCGAGTTGCGGGTGCCAATGACCCAGGCTGCCACGCGGTTGATGCTGGCATCGAAATAATCCAGGCCGATGTGGGTGCGGTCGAGAAACTCGCCGCGCACCAGTTCTTGCATCAGCGCCATGGTGGGGTCATCCAACAACACCACGTGGTCGCTATCCCAGCGCACGCCACGTGAGACATGCAGCAATATCTCTGGCACATATTGCAGCACCGAAGATATCTTGTCGGATAGATTTTCCGTCGGATGGAAATGGCCGGCATCCAGGCAGCAGAGGATTTGGTTTTTGATAGCGTAGCCGAGATAGAACTCGTGCGAGCCGACCACATAACTTTCCGAGCCAATCCCGAACAGCTTGGACTCGACCGCATCGAGATTTAGTTTCGGGTCGATTTTCTCGGCAAAAACGGCATCCAGCGCCGCCTCCAAACGCGCCCGCGGTGCCTTGCGGTCAGCTGGCAAATCCTTCGAGCCATCAGGAATCCACAGGTTTGTCACTGTCGTCGAGCCGAGTTGCCGACCCATGTCGGCGCCGATGCGCCGACATGCCTTGCCGTGCTCGATCCAGAAGTCGCGGATCCCGGCGTCGGGATGGCTTAGGGTGAGGCCGTCGTCGGCCTTGGGGTGCGAGAAATACGTCGGATTGAAATCCAATCCCAAGCTGTTCGCCTTGGCCCAGTCGATCCAGCTTTGGAATTGGGTGGTAGTTAGAGCGTCGCGATCGACCATGCCGCCGCTGAAGTCGGCGTAGCAAGCGTGCAGGTTGAGGCGGTGGCGGCCGGGAATGAGCGCGTAGGCCTGCTCGAGGTCGGCGCGCAACTCATCGATGCTGCGGGCCTTGCCCGGATAGTTGCCGGTCACGGCGAGGCCGCTGCCGAGCTCGCCGCCGACTTTTTCAAAGCCGCCGACGTCATCGCCCTGCCAGCAATGCAGTGAAATGGGGGTGGCAGAGAGCCGTTGGAGGGCGGCTTCGGTATCCACGCCGAGGGAGGCGTAGGTTTCTTGGGCAATGGTGTATGGAGTCATGGGGAGTGTTGTGGGATGAAGGATGAAACAAGGAATGCCCATTCGGGCTTGCGCGACAAATTAAGTTTTTTGGGGATGGTTAGTGACGATTTTTACCACTGAAGTACTGATTGCCAGTGAAATCACTGAAATATGATAAGAATTTCTTCTCAGTGCCATCAGTGGTAATCAGTGTTTCAGTGGTTTCTTTGTCAGGATTCATCGCAACGTTGTGGTTGAATTCTTGAAGTTGTGCTTCAGCCTTTGCTGCCGAGGTAGTTGCCGTAGCCGACGACCATGGTGGAAGCCACCAGCACCACCAACCCGAGGAACAGCAGTGCTTTGGCTTTGAAGCTCGCGCCTTTCCATTCATGGAGCGCCAGGCCCCAGATGGAACTGAAGATGATGATGGAGGCCATGTGCAACGTCCAACTTGAGAATTTGTATTGGCCCATTTGGGTTTCGCCCATCGAGTAGAAGAAAAATTGGAAATACCAAGTGAGCCCGGCCAGAGCCGAAAAGATATAGTTACCTAACAGCGGCACCGGGGTTGTGTCATGGCGGCCGTCGAACTTGGCGGCATGGCCGGCCGGTGCGCCTTCACCACCGGCGGCCTCGGCATGATAGTGCGGCGACTGTTCGCCGGGCTTGGAGGTGAAGTATTGGTAGCCGGTCTTGTTGCGCCAGTTAAGCAGGATGCACCAGATGAAGTTGGTGGTGAAGCCACCCAACAAAACCACGATGAGCACGGGCAGTCCGGTCCACAGGCTGTGTTTGTCATGGATGGCGACGAGATTGGCGCCGGCCTCCGACACTGCCAGCGCGGTTTCCTTTTCGGCCAGAGTGGACATTTCCTGAACGATTTGGAATTCCTCTGGTGCTGCGGCAATGGCGGCGAGACGCTTGGCATAGGCGGCCACCCGCGTGGCCACCTGCGCGGTGTTGCCTTGGGTGATCGCGGTCACCAGTGCCTCCGCCTTGGCTTGGGCCTCGGGTAGCTCGGCTTCCAGCTTTGCTAACGATTCGCTGGTATTCACCGCGGGAACCGAGGCCGTCCTCAACTCGGCAAGCTTGCGCTGGATCATTAGCGGCTTTTCTATCAACCCAGTCACGTCGGCCAGCGTTGGGGCCTTGTCATCTGCAGTTGCCGCTTTACCCTCTTGGAAAAGGACCGCCGGAATCGTGGCTAACAACTTTTGGATATCCTCGTCCACCGGTTGATACGCGCGCTCGACGTGCTTGCCTTCCTTGGCCGCCGAATTAACCATGTCCACCTTGAGCGTGGTCTCGCGGATGAAGTCGCCCGAGCTGAGGCCAAAGGCGAAACAGGCACTCATGATGCCGGAAAAGGTGGCCACCAAAAGGCCTTTTTTAAAATTGAATTCCTTGACGGTTTCGAGTTTATCTTCCTCGGACATTTCGGCCTCTTTGGTGTGGCCGGCCACTGCGGTGATGATGATGCCCAGCACGCACACGCCCAATCCAGCCAGCACCCAATTGCCGTTGATCGGTGTGATCAACTTGGCATGAAACTCACCCTTGAACAGCGGCGGAATGAGCGTGCCAAACACCGTGCAATACCCCAGCGCCACCGCCATCCCCAACGACATGCCAAGGTAGCGCATCGTCAGGCCGAAGGTCAGGCCGCCAAAACCCCATAACAGACCAAACAGATAGGTATAGAACCAGACGTGGCCCGGTGTCTCCATCAGCACCGTCAATACATCGGTGGTCTTGAGAAGGGCGAAAAACCATGGTGCGATGAGCCATGAGAAGAAGCCGCCGACGAGCCAGTAGGTCTCCCAGGACCAGCGTTTGACGCCCTTGTAAGGCACATAGAAACTGCCGGAGGCGAGTCCGCCAAGCCAATGAAAGAAGACGCCTAGAATTGGATTCATGTAAGAACGAGTTGTGTGGGTTGTTGTTGGATTGGGCCTAATGTATGGCCCCGGCCGCAAGCATGCGGACGGCACCATGTGCGAATGGCGGCAAGTGTTGTAACCAGCGGGCGGGCTTTTGGCTACTGTTGCTTTACCAAATTTTGCGGCAGCAAATTTCGCCTGCTACGAGAGGAAATGGGGTCAGAGCAATGGGGTCAGGGTGCAAATTTTGATAAAATCACCCAACCAGGGGCACCGTACATGGTGATAGATAAAAAAAGGGTAAGCTGTGACAATGACTCGCCGGCTGAAGCACTCCTGGGCTGCGACACTCGCCAGCAAGCTGGCTTGGCCCAGGCGGTGGCAAGCCACCGCACTCTTGGGCTGCGACACTCGCCAGCAAGCTGGC
>Ga0114962_10000450_pt1 | contig 36519 bp, 61 predicted proteins | sample C_130820_MF_Meta_FD_87017 | JGI IMG/M metagenome (GOLD analysis project Ga0114962, IMG submission 87017) | Freshwater microbial communities from Lake Croche, Canada to study carbon cycling - C_130820_MF_MetaG | ecosystem: Environmental > Aquatic > Freshwater > Lake | place: Lake Croche, Canada...
CACAAATTTTCGTGGAACGAGTGGTGAATGGGGGGGTCAATGTCAGTTAAAAAACCTCCTGAACTTCATGTAGTCAATAACCGCAAGGGAATGAACCAAGGCGTATTATTGCCTGATGAAATTAAAAAAAGAGTTCCAACGGCTTACTGGCTGGATAATTTCAATGCTTGGGATAAAGAAGAATTTATTAAAACAACTGCGGATTATTTGTATGATGTTTATGGGATTGGAAGCGACCAAGACCAACATCTTTTAGCAATGTTAGCCTTGCAGATAGATACTTTTATTAAATGCCAAAAGATTGTTGATGATACCCACATTATTGTTAAGTTTAATAATGGTGCAAATCATGGAACAAACCCTGCCTTAATTCAAAGGGATCGTGCGTATAAATTAATCATTTCAGGAATGAATGAATTAGGTTTAACGCCTAGCGGTAGATTACAAAAACATACAGAACCCACATCAAACGCTTCCATTGGAAAACTGATGCAAGGTGTTCAAAGGAAAATATGAACTGGCAAGACGGTGTTCAATACGCAAGTGATGTTTCAAAAGGCAATATTTCAGTTTGCAATAATATTAGATTATCTTGCCAACGCTTTCTTGATTTCATGGAAAACAAACAATGGGAATATGTCTTTAGTCCTGCTGATGTAGAACATTTTTTAACCTTTGTGGCATTGTTGCAACATACCAAAGGTGCTGATGCTGGCAAACCAATTATATTAGAGCCGTTCCAAATAATGCTGATTTGTGGCATCTATGGATTTAGACACAAAAAAGACCACGCCAAAAGAATGACAACTGATGTAATAGTTTTTATTCCTAGAAAGGCTGGTAAATCTACATTAACAGCCGTAATTGCATTATATGAATTGTTGTTTGGTGAGGCAGGGTCGGAAGTATTTACATTAGCAACCAATAGAGAACAAGCCACAATTGTATTTGATGCCGCCAAAGGCATGATTGAACATATGCCAAAAGAAGATGCCAGTTGGTTTAAAACCAGTAAATATCACATAGGCAAAGCTAATGATTTGCAGTCAATGTTCAAAGCATTATCACGAGATAATAAAAAATCAGGTGATGGTAAAAATGCTTCATGCGCCATTATTGATGAAGCGGCACAAATTGTGGACAGAAACTCAATTGAAGTTATCCATTCAGGCATGGTTGCCCGAAAGAACCCACTCCGCATTTATATTACTACTGCATCATTTACAAAGGACACCAAATTCTTTGAGGATATGCAAATGTTTGAATCAATGCTTAATGGCGAAGCGACAGATAATCCTCATTGGTTTGGATTATTATATGGGCTTGACCCACAGGATGATTGGCGCAATCCCGATACTTGGGCAAAGGCAAACCCTATGCACGGCATTAGTATTTACCAAGATGCAATTGCTGAAAGATGCGAACAAGCAAAGTTAAAGCCAGCGGCATTAAATGAATTTTTATGCAAAACACTTAATATATATGTTTCAGCTAATAGCGCATGGCTAGACCGCCAATATTGGGATAGTAGCATTGGTGAAGCACAGCCCGAACCCGAATCAGTTTATATAGGCTTTGACTTAGCGGCTACACGAGATTTAAATGCCGTATGTACTCTTAAAAGGTATAGTGAAAATGAGTTTCATGCGGAATTTAAGTTCTTTTTGCCCGAAGAAGGACTGTTATTAGTTCCTAGCCATTATCGTGATATTTTTGACCAAGCCGTTAAGTCAGGAATTTTGCATATTACGCAGGGCAATGTAATGGATGACCGCGAAATATCTGATTATATAAAAAATCAGGCGGCACTATACAATATTAAAGAAGTAGGATATGATGCCTACAATGCGGCAAGTTTAATTGCTCGTTTACACGAAGTCGGTATGCCAGTTAAGAAAGTTGGGCAGGGAATGGCGGTATTATCCAATCCTAGCAAGCACATAGAAAAACTGGTAATGTCCAAGTCTATAAAACATGATGGCAATCCATTTTTGGGTTGGCAATTAGGCAATGCCGAAGTTTATGAAGATGTAAATGGGAACATTAAGGTTCGCAAGAATGAAGCAGACAAAAGCGCAAAAGTTGATGGGATCATTGCTTTGATTATCGCTATGCATTGCTCCTTAGACCACCCCATTTCATCAAGTTATGGCTTCCGTAGTCTTTAAGGGATAAAAATGGCAATATTTGATATGTTCAAAAGCAAAACAACAAACGAAAGCAATACGCTATTCGGTCAAACTGCGCTGGGTAATAATGTTATCCGCAACGCTGGTAGCCCTACACAATCGGTATCAAATCAATTATTATATGTAACAACATCAAGTTCTAGCGAAGCTGGGCGTGTTGTTGATATGTCGGTGCTTAGCCGCAATTCAACCATCATGAGTTGCGTTGGTGTTAAGGCTCGCGCATTGGCGCAATTGCCAATTAAAATTATGGCTAATACTGATGATGGCTCATTGGTTGATGCTTGCTTAAGCGATAAAGTAACGGCAAGGGATAAAGCAAAAGCAAAATCAGTTCTTTCATTACTGCAAAATCCAAACAACTTTCAAAGCCAATATGAATTTTGGTATCAATTTTGTATGTGGTTAGATTTGTCAGGTGAAGCGTTTACAATCTTATGGCGCAAAGACCAAGAAAATACGCAACAAACGCCACTTGAAATGTATATCCTAGATTCAACCTTGATTACAGCGCAATTAACTCCTACACGATACCCTAGTTATAGACTTTCAACGCCTAGTTATGGCTTCAGCAAAGATGCACCATTACAAGCGCACCAAGTTATGCACTTAAAAGAAGCGGCATGGCAAGGTTCTGCTGGTTTTAATAAAGGTATCTTAGCAGTTGAATTAGTTGCATTAGACCAAGATATTGATTTATACGCTAACTTTATAATGCAAAACGGTGCAAAACCATCAGGAATGTTCGTAACCGATATGGTTATACCTGATACACGATACAAAGAGATAGCGGCACGACTTAAAGAAGCGTGGGCAAGCATGACAGGTAGCAAAGCAACTGACTTATCAAAAGCTGGTCAATCAATGCTATTAGACAATGGCATGAAATATATGCCAATTAATATGTTGAATTTACAAGATGCTGATTGTGCCAATCTTAAAATGCAAACTATGAAGCGCATTTGTGGTTTATTTGGCGTTCCAGTTACCATGTTAAGTATTGAAGCAGGGAAGTTTAATAATAGTCAGACAACGATTGACGAATTTTACAAAACGACAATGTACCCAATGCTGGTGAATATTCAGCAAAAATTAAAACAAAGTTTATTGCAAGGTTATCCAAATCTATCAATAGAGTTCCAAACCCAAGACTTTTTACGAGGCGCACCGCTTGACCAAATGAATTATGTGGTAGCTGGTGTGGGAAATGGAATATTAACGCCCAACGAGGCTAGAAAGTACCTCGGCAGGGCTGAATTAGATGGTGCTGGTGAATTACAAGCTAAAACAGCACCAACAGCGATTGATGGAAGTTCCAAACAAGATACAGGTGGTGGTGGTAATACTTCAAGCGTTGGCAAAACAGGTCAAGCTGGCAAAGCATAATGACAGAAAAAGAGATTAAAGAATTGCGTTTATTATTGCTAATGGTACAGCTAAAACAATCGGCTGAAAAAAGAGTAGGTAAACCGCTTGAGGCTAACGGAATGAAAAAAAAGGGAGTTCCAATCCATGACTAAAGATGTAAAATTTTATTATGAAAGCCAAGTTGCTTTGGGCGTTACAAATGATGAAGCAAATGGTATTAGTGGCGCAATTGAAGCTGTTTTAACTACTTGGGGCGCACGAGAGGGCGCAGATGGTCGTAGGTTTAATTATCAAGCCGCACCATTTCAAGAATGGGCAAATGAATTTGCACAAACTGGCAAACCATTACCAATGTACTTTCAACACAATGACGAATCATTACCAGTAGGCGAATGGTCAGCATTTGAATTTGATGATACAGGCATGACAGGTAAAGGTCGCATTTTCACTAATACGACAGTAGGAAAAGATTTATACACAATCATGAAAGAAAGCCCAAACATGGTTGGCGGTGTTTCAGTCGGTGCTTATGCAGACGAATATCAAATGGTTAATGCCAATAATGAGGTTATGAACCCATTAGACCCTGCTTATGATGAAGCCTATTTTCAGATTACCAAAGGTGGATTGCGTGAAGTTTCAGTTGTAATGAACCCTAACAATCCTATGGCGAACATTAACAAACTAGAAAATGTTTATCGTGAAGATGGTAGTATTAATTTAAAAGAAATAGAATCGGTCTTGCGTGATGCAGGACTTACAAAGTTGCAAGCAACCTCCGCAACTAGCATTTTCAATAAAGTAATTAAGTTGCGTGAAGTAACTGATGAAACTATTGAATCGCCACCAAGTTTGAGTGAATCAGATGCGGAGGTTAATCAAGCAATATTAGCCGCCTTAACAGAACGCGAATTGCTTAAAAAACTTACTAATCGTATTAAAGGATAAATCATGTCTAAAGAAATTATGGAAAAGTTAGATTTAATTGAAGCGGAACAAGTTGCTAAAATTGAATTGGTAAAATCAGAAGTTAAGGCTGAATTTGATGCCACAGTTGCAACATTTGAAGAAAAAGTTGCTAACCTTGAAGCTAAAGTTGCTTCAATCAATGTAGCACCATCAATCATCAAAATTGAAAAATCAATTCGTGGTGATGTAAACAAAATGGTTAAAGAACAACTATCAGCTTTTCACAAAGGCAATGGTCGTACTGAAAAAGAACTAAAAATGTTTGAAGATGAATCACATTACGCAGAATATTTAAAAGAAGCGTCTGCTTTAACTGCTGGCGGTGATGGTAAGGGTGGTCGTACTGCTTATGACCCAACATTTGTTGCTTTGCGTTTGGCAAATCCTTTGCGTGGCGTGGCTCGTACTAATGCAACTGATGGTTCTTCATACCAATGGCGCGTTAAAACTGGTAATGCTGGCGCTCAATGGGGCTACACAGTTCAAAACAATGGTACTCCAACTACTGAAGACACAGTTATTTGGCAAGTGGTACTAAAAGATTTAAATGTTCAATTCCCAATCCGTACTGCGGCACTAGATGATGTTGATGGTTTAGAAGCTAATGTTGTTGATGATATGTTGGCAGAATTTGCACAAACTGAAGCACAATCAATGATTTCAAACAATGACCAATCAGGTTCAGGTTCTTCAGTTTCTACTGGCGGTGCTGACGGTGTTCGTGGTTTAAATCAATACGGTGGTTCAAATGCTTCATTTGCTGGCGGTACTGTTTCAGTAGCGGCATTTGGTTCAACTGGTACAAGTTCATCAAGCGGTTTACATAGCCTTGCAACTTATGACCAAACAACATCAAATGTTAATACTGTTGGTGCTAATGCGATTACATACAAAGATGTAATTAATTTAATCCACAGCTTGCCACAACAATACTGGACTGCTGATGCTAAATTTATGATTAACCCAATCCTTTTACAAGGTATTCGTGGTTTAGTAGATACAAATGGTCGCCCAATCTATGTTGATGGTTTGGCTCGTACTGATGGTATCGTTGGTCAATTATTAGGATTTGATGTTATCGTTAATAAATACCTAGACACTCCATCACAACTTACAACAGGCGCGGCTGGTACAGTAAGCAAGTTCCCAATGTATTTTGCTGATTGGAATCGTTTTTACGGTATTGTTGACCGTTTAAATATGGTTATGCGTAGATATGACCAAACACTTCCGGGCTACATCACCTTTTTTGGTGAAAAGCGTTTGGCAACTTCTGTCCGTGACCCTAATGCTGGTGTTCGTTTCCGTTCAACAGCCACAGCCGCGGCTTAATTAGGCTTAGGGGTGGTGGTTAATCTCCAACATCACCCCTTTTTTTAACCTAAAGGACACACCATGAAAATATCAGAACAGGCAATTTTAGCAGGAATTAAAACCGCGTTAATTGATGGCGAAGCTACCATTAATATGTTTGAAAACGCAACAACAATAGATGAGGCTTCTGCGATTACTGGTTCAGGTAGTGGCAAAGGTGGTCGTACATATTTTGATGATACATTTGCAGTAGATAGATACATCAATCCATTTCGTATGGGTAGCCGTCAAATTACTATAAGCGGTTCAGATGCTCAATTTGTAGCAAAAGTTGGTAATGCGGCAAATGCCACAAACCCTTGGCTATATGCTTTGACACCTAATAGCGGTACTCCGAACATTGATACAACGATTTGGCAATTGCCTACGCGAGTTATTGCGGCACAACTTCCTATTCGTAGTGCAGTTTTATCAGATGTAAATAATTTAGATGGTGCAATTGTTTCAGATTTAATGATGGAATTTAGTCAATTAGAAGCGCAATCAATGGCAACTAATAATGATCAATCAGGTTCAACAACTACTGCAACTGGCGGTACTAATGGCTTGCGTGGTTTAACTTCATATTTAACAAGCAGTTCAGCATCATTTGGAACTAGCGGTACAGCGATTACAAATGGTATTCATACTATTAAATCTATTAGCCACAGCACTACGGTTCTTGATTACAATATGATGGCTGATTTAGTTAATGCGTTACCAGCAGTTTATTGGGCAATGCCTACAACTGCATGGCATATTCACCCAACAATGATTAATGCTTTACGCCAATTAAAAAATACGGCTGGATTACCATTATTCTTAGAAGTTGGTGATGATGATGGTGCGGCAATTGGTTATGTATTTGGCTTCCCTGTTATTCCTAATCCTTACTTAGATGCTCCTGCTGTTGGCGCGATACCATTAGTATTAGCTAACTGGGATAGATTTTTAACTATTGCTGATGTTGAAGAACTAACAATTAAACGCTTTGACCAAACACAGGCTGGTTCTATTGTTCTATATGCAGAAAAGCGTATGGTTTCAAGTGTTCGTGATTGCTTTGCTGGCGTGTATTTGAAAGGCATCTAAATGACAACAACTACTTTGGGTGGTGTTGCTAGTTTAGCCTCAAATCGCAATCCTTTTAATTATGAAAAGATTGAACAAACTAGCCGTGATATATCTACCGCTTGGCTAACACTTGACGAAATTACCAATCAATTAAATTTGTTTGGTGATGAATCGCAAGATGCTTATTTGAGTGGATTGGAAGTTGCGGTGCGTATGCACATTGAGGATTATTTGGGTATGCCAATATTCAATCAATCTTATCGTGTTTATTATGGTGCTGATTGTTTATATGGAACGCCTATTAGTTTAGATTTGCCCGAAGTATCAATGAATGGAACAAAAATTAATTCCGTTCAATATTATAACAATGCAAGTCCATCTGTTTTAACGACAGTAACCGCTAGTAATTATTATTATGATAATACTGGAAATAAAGTTGTAATTTTGGCTTTAGGTTCTGATTTAAATACAAACATGACTTCACCAGTATTAGTTAATTACACGATTACGCCTAATTTAATTTCGCAATATCCTGTAATTAAACAGGCTGGATTGTTATTGCTTACTCATTTATATAATAATAGAAGCGATACCACAGCGACAGCATTACAAAAAATCCCTTTTGGGGTTGATGTATTACTTAGACCTTATAAACCGTTGGTGATGTAATGGCTATTAGTAGATATGAACAGGTCAGCGTTAATAATTTAACTTTTGGCGTTAATGCTTTTGGTGAATATACAACAACAACGGTAGTATGGTTCTTAGGTCGCCCATTGGTGGCTGAAGTCCGTAATTCAGTTGCCATTACAGAACGATATAGAATTTATAGTGATTTGATTACTTTTAAATTCAACTATACTCCTAACATGAGAATGATTGTAGATGACCAAAACAAATACAGCATTACATACAGGGGCAATGAATGGCGAATAACTGATGCAATTGAAAACAATGATAAAATGTCGGTAATGTTAATGTGCTATCGTTCTGACCCTGAAACAAAGGCGTAAATATGGCAATTCAACAAAATGTTAGTAATTATGCAAAAGCAATACAAGCACAGCTAGTTAGCATTGTTGGTTCTACTATTCCAGTTTATGCTAGTTTTAATCGCAATTTTGCAACTGAATCAAAGTTTATAACATGGCAATTAAGGAATGTTCATCAAGAAGTTTTTGCTGGGCAAATACAAAGTAACAAAAGTATAGATAGACCAATATTTCAAATAAGCCTATTCACAACGAATATGCAGGATTGTTTTGATATATCTAATACTATATTGCAATCGCTTCATGGATATAGCGGTCAATTTGGGGGTGTAAGTGGCTTCCCAATTGCCAAGGCAGATGTAGCATGGCTTTATAATACATACGACAATGAAATTAACTTGCATAGCATTATTATGGATTGCACCTTAGATATATCAACATAATAAGATTCAACCAATTTTTTAAGTGAGGTATCAAAATGGCATTACCAAATAAAGTATTAGCAGGTTTTAGTGCAACAATGTATGCACAACCAACAGCATCACCAACAGCATTAACGACAGCACAATTGGCTTTAGTTGCTAGTGTTTCACCTATTGCAGTTGTTGGCAATGTTATCAATATTGAAGCAATCCCTGCATTTGGTCAAGATGATGCAGTTGCTTCTTTTGCCGTTGCTGGCTCTCGCCAATCAGATAAAATCCCAGTTCAATCAGCACCAACAAGCATGACAATCACAGCACCGTGGAATCCTACTGATGCAACATTATTATTAATTCGTGGTGATGCGTATAGTGGTCAAGTTGATAGAACTTATGTTATTGCCGCAATTGATGGTGCAACTAGCCCTAACATTATTTATTACGCATTTAATGGTCGTGCATCACAATTCCAAATTGATTCCGCACCAAGCGCAGAAGCTAAATGTACATTTACAATTCAACCGCGTGGCAACCAATATGGTTGGTCTAACAACGCTTAATTAGGGGAACAATATGGCATTGCCAAATAAAATTTTAGCTGGTTTTTCTGCATCATTTTGGATGCAATCAGGTGCAACACCAACTTCTTTTACAACTGCGAATCTTTCAGTATGGACAGCGCAAGTTGCAACAATCGTGGGTACAGTTGCTAATGGTACTGGTGCGGCTGGTTTAGCAGTAAATGTAGAAGCTATTCCTGCTTTTGGTCAAGATGATGCGGTGGCTTCTTTTGCTTTGGCTGGTAGCCGTCAATCTGACAAAATACCTGTCCAATCTGCACCAACTTCAATGACGATTACTGCACCTTGGAATCCATCTGATACAGCATTACTTCAATTACGCGCTGATGCTTACAATGGTTTAACAGACAGAACATTTGTAGTGGCGGCTTCTGATGCGGCAACTACAATTGCTTATGCTTTCAATGGTCGGGTTTCTCAATTCCAAGTTGATGCCGCACCTAGTGCTGAAGCAAAATGTACTTTTACCATTCATCCTCGTGGCAATCAATACGGCTGGTCAAATACTTAACACAATAGCCCTACGGGGCTTTTTTAATAGGATAAAATATGAATGTAAAATCAAACAATGACTTGTTAGGTTTCTTAATAGCGCAGTCAGGAAGTGGACAAAAAAACTGGTTTGGCTTTGCACAGCAACGCCTTACTGGTATCAATTTAGCCCACGAGATTGCGGCTAATCATGCAGATACAATGACACCTGATGAAGTTGTTGAATATGTTGTAAGTTTAAACAACGCAATATACAAACATTTGATTAAGGCTGAATGATGGCAAGCAATTTTGAAATTACTGGATTAAAGGAAACTTTGGCAGTTTTTCAGCAATTACAAAATGAAATTGGGGATAAACAAGGTAAAAGTAAAATTTTAATCCCAGCCGTTAAAATGGCTATGAAACCCGTTTTATCTATGGCTAAAAGTTTAGCCCCTTATGATAATTCTGCTGGACATCAAGGAGTTCATTTACGCGATACATTATCAATTGTAGGTAGAAAACCAACAAACAAAGATATGAAATCAAAGTATATAAAAAAAACAGATACAGTAATTGCAATTGTTACAAGTAAAAAAATACCAGCTAAATTGAAAAAAGCTGGGAAAAGCATGAGTAAAGAACAAAGAAAAATTTTTTATCATTCTATGAATCAACTTACTGATGGTCGTGCCGCATTTAATGAATTTGGTACAGCTAAAATGGCTGGTAAACCATTTATGCGACCATCAATGGAAACTCAAGCGTCAAATGTAGCAATCAGTTTAGGTGAAATATTAAAACAAAAGATTGAAAACTATAGGAGTAAGAATTTATGAGTAAAATCTCAAACGCATTAGGTGGCAAGTATCAAGAAAATCGTTTATCAGTAATGACCCGAACATTTGTATTGGGTGACCATTTATTTAAGGTTCGTGTTCCGTCAGTTGGTGAAATTGAAGCAATTTACAATTACTTTAAAACTCCCGATACCAATTTAGTTGAAAAAACTTTCAAAGAATTAACTTACGAATTGGTTAAAATCAAAGAAGATAAACCTGATGGCGTAGTCTATGGCGATAATGACATTGTGGTTGAGGGTCGTTCCATGATGGAAGCCGCCAAAAACAAAGTAGTATTGCAACATAGAATTGTTGAGTATTTTAAATTTTTAATTCCTGAAGATGGTCAAACATTATCAGATTTAGAATATCAAGATATTGAAGAAGAATTTCCATTGGCTATTCAAATTCAATTAATAGATAAAATTAGCGAAGTAATTGCCCCTGATTACAAGGCTATTAAGGAAAAGTAGTTGGCTCATTAAGAACGCAAGTAAAAGCGGCAATGATTTTTAATGGGCATACGCAAGAAAGTATAAACGCAATGGATGAAGCTACAATGAACGAAATTACAGTCATGTATGCTGATGGTGCATTAGGTAATTATGGAGTGTTACAGACGCTAGGAAGCCTTACGGCAGGGGTATTTAATTACTTAAGAGGTGCAAATTCACCGCCTTATGAATTAAAAAGTGTTTTAGGCAATGCTTACGGATATTTATATCCCGAAAAAGAAGCAAACCCTAATGAAGCGTTATTAACTTTCATGACACAGGCGCAAGGGTTTAATGTAAGCAATTTTAAAAAGGGTTAATCATGTCAATTGTATCAAGATTAGGTGTTGTTTTAGGCTTAGATTCTGCCGAGTTCAATAAAGGCTTGGGTCTAGCTGAATCTAAACTTGGTTCATTTGGCGCATCAAGCCTTGCATCAAAATTATCACTTGCGGCAGTAGGGGCGGCTTTCGTTTCTACTGCTGTTAGTGCTTTCCAATTTGCAGACAAAATAAATGATATAGCACAATCAACCGAAATGACCGCAGGAAAAGTGCTGGCATTTTCTCAAGCATTGGCTTTAAATGGCGTTCATAGCGAAGCCGCAACTAAGATGATTTCATCATTTTCAGTTAAAGTTGAAGAAGCGGCATCAGGAAGTGATAAAGGTCGTGCAAATTTTGCAAAGATGGGCATTACTTTAAAAGATATTGCCACTTTAGATTCAGCATCATTGATGGAAAAAACCTTAAAAGGGTTAAGCGCAATTGAAGACCCTATTACCCGAAATGCTTTGGCGTTTCAATTATTAGGTAAAGCGGCTAAAGGATTAGATTTAAACGGTGCTTATGATGAATTTATGCGCCAAAAAGATAAAAATAAAGATGTAGATAAAGCCTTTTCTGATACTGGTGATGCCATAGATAACATTGACAAATTATCTATAAGAATGAAAACTAATTTTGCGACAAACATGGGTGGCGCATTTAAAGAAGTTACGATTTGGGCAACTGAATTATTTGATTGGCTTGAAAAAGTAAAAATATCATTATTAAGCATAAATGATTTAGGTAAAAACACAGGTATTGAAAAGTATATCAATCATGCCAATGACAAAAATAATTTTTTTGCATTAGGGGCAAATACAGGAATTGATGGAACTAAATATCAAAGCGCAAATTATGGTCAAAATACAAGCGTTGGCGCAAAAATGGGAACGCCTAATAAAGCCAACACAAATAGAACTATTGAGTTAGGTGAAAAAGCAAAAGCACTAGCCGAAGAAGAAAAAAAGAAAGCGATTAAACAATCCGAAGAATTAGAAAAACAAGTAAAAAGTTATGAGCAACAAACAGTTGCCGCTGGTCGTACTTTAACTGAAGTTGAAAAACTTACATTAGAGTTTGAAAAGACAGGTAAATTTGACACTATTAAAGAGGGCGCAAACAAACAACGCTTAATTGATGCCGCCAAAGAATTAGATTTAGCACATGATTTAGTTAAATCTAGGGAAACAGAACTTAAATACGCCAATGAAAAACGAACCATTATTAATGCAACTAATGATGTTGGCATTGCAACTGAACGCTTAACATTAGAAGCATCTTTGGCAAATGAAACAGATGCAATTAAAACCGCAAAATTAGAACAATTTGATATTACCCAAAACATTTTAAAAATGGAAAGGGATATGAGTGTTGCTGTATTAAATACAGCACAAGGTCAAACAATTGTAACTAATGCAGAACAAGCCCAAGCAGATGCAATGAAAGCACGAGCCACACTAGTTGCGGCAACTAAAGCAAAATCATTGCAAGATGAAATTGATGCGGTAAATGTTTCAGCCGAAAGATTTAGGTTGGAAATGGGAATGGCTGGGGCATCAGATACGCAAGTTAAAAAGGCTTTAGAACTATTTGATTTGAAACAAAAAATGTTGGATATGGCAAAAAATGGTAATACTGAAGCCCAAATAATAGCCTATCATGATGCAAGAATTGCCGCCATTGATGCTGAAGAAGCTAATACAAGGGCGCAAAATACATTCCAAGCTGGTTGGGAAAAGGCTTACAACAACACAATGGAAGCCGCCAAAGATTCAGCTACATTGGGCGCACAGGCATTTAGTTCAATGGCTGACAGTATGAATGGCGCACTTGATAATTTTGTAAGCACAGGTAAATTATCATTTTCAGATTTAGCCAGTTCAATTATTAAAGACTTAATTAAAATTCAGTTAAAAGCACAGGCATCAAGTATATTTAGCAGTTTACTTGGTAACATAGGCGGATTGTTTGGAAATGGCGGAGTTTCTGCTGATGCTGGGGCTTATTCAATTGACCAAAACCCATATTTAAATTGGACAGGGGCGGCAAGGGCTGGCGGTGGTGAAGTCGGTTCTAATACATCATATTTAGTTGGGGAAAAAGGTGCGGAAATGTTTGTTCCTCGTACTGCTGGAACAATTATCCCAAATAATGCTTTAGGCGGATTAGGCGGTAGCAATCAACCACAAACAGTTTATAATGGCACGGTAATACAAAATATGAGTGCCATAGATACGCAAAGTGGATTGCAATTTTTAGCAAAAAATAAAACAGCTATATTTGCCGCGAATCAATCAGCCCAACGCAGTCTGCCACAATCAAGGTAAATGATATGCCATTAAATACAATACTTGCAGTATCAGAATCAGTTGGAATAAATGACCAAAGATTTGTTGGGCAGATGGTCAGTCGCAATCAAAGAATCAGCACTTCTGAAATTCTAACAGTTCAACCCTTTGGCTTTGAGATGAAGCCAATGCAATATCTTCAATACAGCACAAATAGAACTTTGCTTAGTGCATTGCGTGAAGCAGATAAGGCAACCGAACAATATTTAAATTTTGGTTCTACTAATTGGGTTAATTATATTGCTTATCAAGGAGGGCTTACAAGCGCACAAATAGGCAGTTGCCTATGGCAAACATCAAGCGCAAATAAAACGCTAGTGTTAGGGGCTTTGCCGTCAGTCGCAAGTACCACATATATAGTTAGAACTGGTGATTTTTGCCAAGTTGGGCGTTATTCATATATAGCCACAGCAGATGTTCAAAGAGGAAGTGGAACAACTGTTAATATTCCAGTTCATAGAAACTTAATTGCAACATTAACTTCAACAGTTCAATGCGTAATTGGTCAATATGGTACAACAATTGCATTAGGTAGCGGAACATTTACAGGCGTTACTTTTTGCGTAATTCTTAGAGATTATCCAACTTATACTTTAGTTCCTATGACCAATGATTCATTTATTGCTTGGACAGGCACATTTAAAGCGTTTGAGGCTGTTTTATAATGCAAGTGATAGCACCAGTAGTAGGCACAAATAATATACGCCTAGCGGACTTTATACGAGTTACAACGATAGTGGCTGGCGTAACAACTATATACCAATTTTCAACTTGCCCTTATGTCATTACTGTTTCAGCAGTTTCAGCAACTCCTTTCAATGGATTAAGCCAATTGGTTAAAGTTGGTGATGTTCAACGAGATATTAAATCCACAGCAAATGAAACTTCAGTTACTTTAATTGGGTTAGATACAGCATTACTTGGTTGGGTATTAGGGCAGAATTTAAAGGGTTCAAAAATTGAAATGTGGCATGGTTTTTTTGATACTAATAATGCTTTAATTACTACTGGCGGTACTGGTGGGCTTTATAAGTTTTTTACTGGTTATATCAACGCATTTTCTATTTCAGAACAATGGATGGAAGAAGCTAGGCAATTTATTGGTACAATTAGTGTTAGTGCCGCAAGCATACAAATCATTCTGCAAAACAGAACGGCTGGAAGATATACAAATGACAATGCTTGGCAGTTCTTTAATGCTGGCGATACATCAATGAATCGGGTTAATTTTGTTGAAACAATAAACTACCAATTTGGAAAAGATGCCCCTGCTGGCTCTTAAATATGACAATACAATATACGACAGCACGAGTTTCAGATTGTTTTGATGAAGTTCTAACATTATTAGATGAACATTATCAAGAATTATCAGTAACTAAGCATTACAAATTAAACCCTTATTATGATGTATATAAGGAAAATGAAAAGAATGGAAAATGCCGAGTAATTTTATGTAAAAACGATAATGAAATTATTGGGTATATTGTATTTTTTATTGATGTAAATTTGCACTATAAAGATTGTTTGTTGGCTACTGAAGATATTTATTATTTAAAACCTGAATATCGCAAAGGCAGAACAGGAATCAAAATGTTTAAATTTGCGGAAGAATATCTAAAATCATTAGGTGTTAATATGATTAAATATTCTACAAAGGTTCATTCTGATAATTCTAAATTATTTGAATATCTTGGTTGTTCGTTTACAGAAAAAGTCTATATTAAAACAATAAAGGAATTATAAATGGGCGTTTCATTAGTAGCATTTGCATTTTCAGCCGCGGCAACAGAAACTTGGGTAATGGTTGCTGGCTTTGCGCTGAATATGGTTGCCTCTATGATTATATCCAAAATATTTGCGCCCGATACTCCAAGTTCTAGCGGTTCGGCACAGCCAAATCCCGGCAATCGCCAACAATTAGCCCCTGCTGGTGATAACAAATTACCAATTGTTTATGGTTCTGCTTATGTTGGTGGCGTGGTTGTTGATTTAACCATTTCAAATAATAATCAAGATTTATATTGGGTGTTTGCATTAAGTGAAGTAACTAATAGCGAAAATGGAAATACGCCTGATGTATTTACTTTTGGTGATGTTTATTGGGGTGGTAAAAAAGTTATATTTGGAACTGACCAAGCTGTTACTGGTTTAATGGATGAAAGCACAGGATTAGTTCAAGATATAACTGGCTACATGGATATATGGTTATATAGGAACGGCTCATATACGCCAACAAATAGCACGACAAACGCCATTAATGTTATGCAAACTGCTGGATTAGTATATACATGGGATAGTTCTAAATTAATGAGTAATTGCGCCTTTGCAATTATTCATATTAAATACAGTCAATCAAGAAACTTAGTTGGATTAGGTCAAACAAGATTTCAAGTAATTAATCCTCGCAATTCTGCTGGCGATTGTATTAAGGATTATTTAACTAGCGATAGATATGGCGCGGCTATTGATATTGCTAATGTTGATACTGCAAGCATGACTGCATTAAATACCTATTCTAATGCTTCATTTACTTATACTAATTATAGTGGTGGCACATCTACTCAATCTAGGTTTAAATTTAACGGTTCATTAGATACAAATACAAAGATAATGGTAAACATTCAAAACATGGCTGATTGTTGCGACTGTTTAGTTCGTTATTCTGAAATAAATTCATTGTGGGGCGTTATAGTTCAAACGCCAACTAATACAGTTTCAATGGATATAAATGATAGCAATATGGTTTCAGCTTTAACTGTTACACCAATTGATTTATCAAACTCATTTAATATTATTGAAGTTAAATTTCCTGATGGTTCAGCTAAAGACAGTTTTAATTCTGCCACTTTTGATTTGGCAGTTATTAATCCATCTTTATTATTCCCAAATGAACCAGTAAACAAACAATCAGTTAATCTTTATTTATGTAATAACAATGTTCAAGCGCAATATACAGCCAATAGATTTTTAGAAGCCGCGCGTGAAGATTTACAAATGACGGTTGATATTGATTACACAGGACTTCAGTTAGATGCTGGCGATATTGTTACAGTTACTAATGCAAATTATGGTTGGGTTGCAAAACAATTCAGAATAGGTAAAGTTACACAAAAATTTAGTGATAGCGGTCAAGTTGTTGCTGGATTAAGTTTAATGGAATTTAATGGTGCTGTTTATGATGATGCAAGCATTGTTCAATTTACTCCTGCACCTAATACTGGTATTGGAAGTCCTGTAACCTTTGGTGTAGTTCCAGCACCTACTATTGATAGTTTTTATCCATCTGCAACTAATCCATCATTTAGTGTTCATGTAACAACATCAAGCGCAGGAATAACACAATATGCAGAAGTTTATTATTCTGCTTATCAATACCCTACGACAGCGCAATTAATATTTGCTGGCACTACTGAAATTCAAGCAAATGGAAGTCCTTATAGCACAAATGTTTTAATGCCAGCCGTTACGCTATTTAATATTCCTGCTGGTAATTGGTACTTCTTCAGCAGAATGGTTAATAGCCTTGCAGACAGTTCTTATTCATTAGCATCAACTATTGTAAATTGGCGACCAACTATATTTCAATATGGCTATCAATATATGAGTATTGCCTATGCCGATACAATTACAGGAACAGGATTTAATTTATCCCCTACAAATAAATCATATTTTGGTTTATGCAATCAAGCGTCACAAACAGTTTCAACAACTGCTTCAGACTATAAATGGTATTTAGCCGACCCATTATTTGGAACTAACAAATATTTGGTTTTTGTTAATTATGGGAATAGAAGATTTGGCTTTGATACTGACTTTGCGGCTTATGCGGCTGGAACGGCAACATTCGTTCCAACAACTATTGCACAATTTGACCCTAGAATTTGGTCTGCATTACCTAATGGAACAAACATAATTGATTTAGACCATTCAACAGGGCAAGTTACTCAAACTGGTACTTCATCTTCTTTTGTTGCTAATGGTTTAATTCAAACAACTAACACTTCAGATGGTCAATTAATTGCACAACTTTATCCAATGTTTAACTTTGCTGGTGGTACTTCTTCGGGTTCAGCGGCAACTATTACTATTGATAACTTTGGGCGTGTAATTGGATTTACAACACCTGATGATTTTTATTTTAGCGCACAATATTTTACCGCAACAAGTGGACAAACTTTATTCACTCCTACGGCTAGGGTATCAGGTTATATTGCTGGTCAAGATTTGATATTTAAAAATGGATTGCTATTAGATACAAGCGAATATTCAGAAACAATAACTACATTTACATTAAGTGTAGGCGCAACAACTGGTGATATTATTACTTGCCTATCAATGAGAGCAGTTTCAACTTCTGCTTATTATGAACCATTATCATTAGTTGTTTCATCTACTGCAACCAATACAGCAATTTGGACTTCATCTCAAATGCCTTATCAGTTAATTAATGTAGGTGATGTTATTACTTTTGCTAATACAGGAACTCCAACTGGATATACAGTAACAGGCGTAAATTATACAACGCGCACCGTTACATTCTCAACCACAGTTACCGCAGTAAGCGCAGGGGCTTTATTTTATAGATTAAGGGCTAGTGGTGCTTCCTACCCAGTATTTAGCCGTTGGTCGTTTGATTTAGTTAGTTCAGGCTCATATACTCCGACAACATGGGCAGTAAATAGCGGATATGAATTATTATTTATGAATGGTACTCAAGTTAATGAAGTTGATTATGATGTTGTTGGTGGGGCAATAACAAACTTCCCTGCTACCAACACAGGTAAAATGAATATGATACAATTTAGCGGAAGCAATTTAGGAACTCCTACTGGAACTCCATCTAATGTTGTTACATATACAGTTAATGGTCAAACGGTTTACACTTACACTTATACACCATTAGCCTTTGATTTATATGCAAATGGTGTAATATTGCAACAAGCGGTGGATTATACAACTTCAACAGGAAGTTTTACTTTGACAGCAACACCAAACAATAGCACGACAGTTTTAGTTCAACAATCATTCGCACGAGTAAGCGCGGCATAAGGATAAAAAATGACACAGGCATTTAATTTAAGTCAATTTGCAAATAAAGTTAATACAAGTGGTCAAGCAGATTTAACAACAGCAGTATCAGGAACTTTACCAATTGCTAATGGCGGTACAAACTCAACTGCAACACCTACGGCTGGTGGTGTTGTCTATGGTACTGGTACGGCTCATGCGATAACTGGTGCTGGTACTACTGGTCAAGTATTGACTTCCGCTGGTGCTGGTGTACCAACTTGGGCAACTGCTGGTGGAGGTGGTGGTCTAGGTGGTATGCAAGTATTTACAGCATCAGGTACTTTCACAATTCCTGCTGGTAAAACTGTTATTAAGATAACGGTTGTTGGTGGTGGTGGTGCTGGAGGTAGTAGCACCTCAAATAGCTGTGGGTATGCGGCTACTGGTGGTGGAGGGGGCGCTGGAGGTTATGCTATTAGTTTTCTTACTGTAACTGCTGGAAATACTATTACAGTCACTAGAGGAGGTGCTGGTGCAACATCTTCAGTTTCATCGGGAACACAAACTATATCAACTATATCTGCAACTGGTGGAGGTGCTGGAAGTAATTATGTAAATGCCTCTTATGGAGTTGGAGATGTGGCTAGGGGTGGTGCTGGTGGGGTTGGTAGTGGAGGTACTTTAAATGGTACAGGCGGTGGCGGTGGTGGTGGGGTAACCGTAAATAGTGCAGGTTTTTTTGCAGGGGGAAATGGCGGGAACTCTATTTTAGGGGGTGCTGGGTTTTCAGGTGGTGCAGTAACAGGAGTAGCTACTAACAGTAGTGTAGGTGGTAATTATGGTGGTGGTGGTGCAGGCGCAGGGGCGTCCACAAATGGTACTCTATATAATTTAGGTGCTGGTGCTGGTGGCGTAGTTATCTTTGAATGGTAGGAGTATAAAATGAAAAAAGCGTTAATTAGCAGTACAGAACTTATTACTAATTTTGATAACACCACAGGCTATCGGGTTGCTCAAGTAGAACTTCCAGCGGATATATTTCCAGTTGCAGATACAATGTCTTGGGTTGATTGTGATGATTTAACAGTTCAAGATGAATGGTATTTTGACACTACAACTAATGCAGTTTTAGTTAAACCACAGCCACCTTTAATAGGTTCTCAACCAATCTCAACAGGCTCACAGGCATTCTAATGACAACTTCAATCCCAACAGCACATACCCTAGTTTACGATGGTTGCCAAACTAATGTCTTTCACGCTTCAATAGGTGAGGGCTTACCACATCATCAACACACTTTTAGCCACGCTACAATCTGCATGGCTGGTTCTATTGTTGTCCGCAAGGAAGGCAAAGAATTAGTTATGACCAAAGTAACACAGCCAGTTAATTTGACTGCTAACGAGTGGCATGAGATTGAAGCACTTGAAAATGATACAGTTTTTGTAAACATATTTTCAGAAGGTAAGTATTAGGTTACAATGTTTGAAACCTATAAGATAAGACAACAACGCGCTTCCGTGAGAACATGGGCGCGAATTACCTTGTAGGGGAAAAACATGGCAGTCTTTAGTAAAAATTCAATCACTCAAGTTAGTGGTTTTGACAATCCTTGCATTACAGGGGAACTTGTCTATCAACAAAAAACCTTTTGGAATCTAACATTAACTTCAGAAGATGGTGTAACCCCAGTTAATCTTACTGGTGCTACCGTAGATGCTCAAATAATCCGTAGAACTTTAACCAATGTGCAAGATACTCGTTATGGGCTATCTTTTGATATTGGTGACTATACCCCTACACCGACAGCAATTCCTCTAACCATAGCCAATCGTAATGATACTGCTGGGTCTTTTACGCTTGTTATTGATGACACTTCTTGGATAGCGGTTGCAAGTGACCCTGAAATGGCAATTAGTTCTGTTAATGGCGCTGGATTTTCAGGTCGCATAAAAATTAGTTTTACCGCAACTGGTTCAACTCCTGCAGAAGACAACATTATCTTTTTACTTTTCATTGTGCGTTCAGACGCAATCATTAAAGTCTAGGGGGAATCATGGCAACTATTAGCGTACAAACAGTACCTAGTAACACAAATGTTACCGTTCAAGATGCTAACAATCTCAATGTCAATGTTACAACTGGAAATTCAATCAACCTTGAAGTCACTCCAATACCAACCCAAGTTATTCAAATTAACAGAGGGATTGCTGGTCGTGATGGTGGTGATTTTATCGGGGGCTATCCAGTAATAATGAGTAGCGTTCAGACTAGAGATGTGGTGATGTTTGGTACTAATCAATGGAACAATGTTTCGCAGACTGAAATTTCAGATGGCGGCAATTTTTAATTAAGGATTTTTAATCATGTCAAATACAATCAGAATTAAACGCAGGGCAAGTGGTGGTGGAGCAGGAGCGCCAGCAACTTTAGCCAATGCTGAATTAGCATTTAATGAACAGACCAATATTATGTACTATGGTACTGGTACTGGTGGTGCTGGTGGTTCTGCTACTTCAATTATCGCGGTGGCTGGTAATGGTGCTTTTGCTGATATAACAACGGCACAAACAATTGCTGGCGTTAAAACATTTAGTTCAACTATTGTTGGTGCAGTAAGTGGAAACGCTGGTACTGCTACCGCATTAGCCACAGGGCGCACGATTGCAATCACAGGTGACCTAGCATATACAAGCCCATCTTTTGACGGTTCTGCCAATGTAACTGCATTAGGTACTCTTGCAACTGTTAATAGTAATATTGGCGCGTTCTTAAAAACAACGGTTAATGCAAAAGGGTTAGTAACTGCCGCGACAACTGCCAGCATCAATGATTTAACTGTTCCAACGGCTAGTTATGCTTTTGGTGGTTTTGGTATCACAGGACTTTTAGACCCTACCAATGCTCAAGATGCCGCAACTAAAAATTATGTTGATAGTGTGGCTCAAGGTCTTAATGTTAAAGCGGCTGTTATATGCGCGACTACTGCAAACATTATATTGTCAGGAACTCAAACAATTGATGGTATTGCGGTTGTTGCTGGCAATCGTGTTTTAGTTAAAAACCAAACTTTATCTCAAAATAATGGTATCTATCTTGCTTCTGCAACTGCATGGACAAGAACAACTGATATGGACACATGGGCAGAAGTGCCAAGTGCGTTTACATTCGTTGAAACTGGAACAACCCTTGCTGATACAGGATGGGTATGTACTTCAGATTTAGGCGGTACAATCAATACAACTCCTATTGTATGGGCGCAATTTAGTGGTGCTGGTTCATATTTGGCTGGTACAGGTTTAACGCTTACAGGTTCAACTTTCAGCATTACCAATACTGCTATTACACCAACTTCTTATGGTTCTGCATCAAGTGTTGCAACATTTACTGTTAATGCTCAAGGTCAATTAACGACTGCGGCAACCACAGCAATTGCAATTGCCAATACGCAAGTATCAGGATTAGGTACAATGAGTACACAATCCGCATCAAGTGTTGCTATTACAGGTGGTTCAATTACTAATTTAACTACTTTTGATGGTATTACAATTGATGGCGGTACATATTAATTTTTAACCCTGCTATATAGCAAACTAGGGAAGCCACATGGCAAATACAATTAAAGTAAGGCGTTCAGCAACTCCAGCCGCAGTTCCTACAACAACTGCGCTGGCGTTGGGCGAATTAGCAATCAATACAAATGATGGTAAATTATTTTTAAAGAAAAGTGTTTTAGGTGTTGAAACAATTGTTGATGTAACTGCAAGTGGAGGCGGTGTTTCTACATTTAGTGCAGGAACAACTGGGTTAACTCCAACGGTTGCTACGAGTGGGGCGGTTGTTCTTGCGGGAACTTTAGCGATTGCTAACGGTGGAACTAATGCCACAACTGCTGGTGGTGCTTTAACCTCATTAGGGGCTTATGCTTCATCTAATCCAAGTGGATATACCAACAACACAGGAACGGTTACAAGTGTTGCCTCTTTAACTTTAGGCACAACAGGAACAGATTTAAGTTCTACGGTTGCCACAGGCACAACAACCCCAGTAATTACATTGCAAGTTCCAACGGCTTCTGCAACCAATAGAGGTGCATTAAGTTCTTCCGATTGGACAACATTTAATGGCAAAGGCGCTGGAACGGTAACTTCAGTAGGTGGTACTGGTACAGTCGTTGGTCTAACTTTAACTGGAACAGTCACAACAATTGGTTCACTTACTCTTGGCGGTACTTTTGCATTGCCAACAGGTCAAGTTCCAACAAGAATGATTTATGATGCCTTTACTGCAACTGCCTCACAAACTACATTTACAACTTCAACAACTTATACTTCAGGTAAGATTGAAGTATTTTGTAATGGCGTTAAAATGAATGGCGGTGATGTAACAGTTACAAGTGGTACTTCAGTAGTATTTGCAACAGGTCTAGCAGTAAATTCTCAAGTCAATTTAGTTTACCCAACATAAGGCGTATCATGGACAGTCAATTACTTATTAATATTATTCTTGGTTGTGCCATGACAGTTGTTGGTTGGTTTGCACGAGAATTATGGGCGGCAGTTAAAGAATTAAAAACAGATTTAGCAAAATTACGAGAAGAAGTAATTCGTGAATTTGTGCCTAGAGTAGATTACAGGGAAGATATGCGTGATGTTAAAGTGATGCTAGATAAAATCTTTGATAAACTTGCAGGGAAAATGGACAAATGATTAATTCAAGGTCATTAGATGATTTAAATCCAAAAGTAAAAACTTTATGCGAACAATTTATAAGTTCATGTCATTTAGTAGGAATTGATGTAATTATCACTAGCACTTATAGAGATTTGGAAAGTCAGGGGGCTTTATATGCTCAAGGTAGAACAACAAAAGGCAGTATCGTTACAAACGCTAAAGCTGGTCAATCATTCCATAATTATAGGGTTGCCTTTGATTTTGTGCCTATTGTTGGTGGTAAGTGTATTTGGAATGATGCTGGCTTGTTTACTAAGTGTGGTCGGATTGCTGAAGCTATTGGGCTTGAATGGGCTGGTTCATGGTCAGGCAAGTTCAAAGAAACAGCGCATTGCCAATTTAGCGGTGGTTTAACGCTTACAGACTTTCAAAATGGGAGAAACATATAATGGGTGGACTTTTAAGTTTAATACTGCCAGCGGTCGTTCCTGCACTTACTGACGGTGTTCGTGGTATCTTTGCTAAGTTTACAGGTGGTGCTGGTGGTACTCCTCAAAATGTAGATGAACGAATTAAATTAATGCAAGCAGATACAGCAAAACTACAAGCATTAGCTGACATTGACAAACCATCAGGCGAACCCTCCTTGTGGGTTACAAATGTCCGTGCTATATTCCGTTATGCCGCAATTACCTTAATTTGGGTTGCAACAATTGTGGCTATATTTACACCAACAGTTGAAACTTCAATTACTTTGATGCTACTTGATTTAAGTGGTGCTTGCATGAGTTTTGTCATTGGTGAAAGGATGTACCTTTCTCTTAAAAAATAGGGCAACACATGAAACTTGATGATGGCTTAAAGCAATTTGCCACAGAAAGACAAATAGAATATATAGATGCAGTTAATGAACATGGTGGAGTTAGGCAAGCAAGTGAGTTTCTAAAAGTTGCTGAAACTTCAATTCGTAGAAGTATTATTGCAACACAAAAGAAAGCCGCAATAAGAGGTTATGCCCCTGAAAGTAATATGACTAGAACCGCCCCTGAACCCTTTGTGGTGCGCGGTGTATCAACTTACTATAATGCCAAAGGCGAAGCATCAGGGCAATGGGTTAAAACCCGACTTGATGATTCTAAAATGCAAGCAATCATGATGGAAACGATTGAAGCATTAAAAGAAGAAATACCAAGAGTAACATTAATGTTACCGCCTCCAATGGGCAACGACAAACTCCTTAATTGTTATGTCATTACAGATTACCACATGGGTATGTTGGCGTGGCATGAAGAATGTGGAGAAGATTGGGATGTAAAAATAGCCGAAGCATTAATCATTAAATGGTTTGCTCAAGCAATTCAACAATCACCTAGTGCGAACACAGCCGTATTTGCACAATTATCCGACTTCTTACACTTTGATGGAATGGATGCCGTTACACCAGCAAGCAAGCATTTGCTAGATGTTGATAGCAGATTTTCTAAATTGGTGCGTTCTTCAATTCGTGTATTAAGAACCGTGATAACAATGTTATTACAAAAGCATCAAAATCTTCACATTATCATGGCAGATGCTAATCATGACCCAGTATCACAGATATGGTTGCGTGAATGGTTCAGCGTGATGTATGAGAATGAACCGCGAGTAAGTGTAGATACTAGTCCTAATCCTTATAATGCTTATGAATTTGGTAAGACTGCATTATTCTTTCATCATGGGCATAAGCGCAGGGTTCATAATGTAAGTGAAGTATTTGCTGGTCAATTCCGTGAGATGTTTGGGCGCACCAAATACGCTTACGCACACATGGGGCATTTACATCATGTGGATGTTAAAGAAAATAATTTAATGATTGTGGAACAGCATAGAACATTAGCCCCTGCTGATGCCTATTCCGCTAGGGGTGGTTGGCTAACTGGTCGTGATGCTAAAGTTATTACATACTCAAAAGAGTTTGGAGAAGTTTCAAGGCTTACTATTAACAGCGATATGCTTAAATAATTAATCTTCAATATGGGTTTGGTGGGTAATTTTATCCATCATTCCCTGAATTTCAGTTTTATCATAATGTAAGCCGTCATTGCCGTTACTTCCTATAATATCAATTCTATCTTCATTCCATTCAGCATCACGAATAGGATATTTTTTCTTGCCAAAGATTAGGTCGTAATTATCTTCATAATCTTTATTGTTCTTTTTACTGAATATTGAATCGCCAGTAATATCATTTTTAGCCATTTAAATCATTCCATCTTTTTAATAAATGTTTCAAAAGAGATAGAGGAATAATCAAACCTAACCAAATCCAACTTTCGTTATAAACTAAGATGGTTATGCCACATTGCCCTATCAGGTCAATCAAAGTATATTCTTTTTTAGTCAAAAAATTAAGCATCATAAATTTATGTTCCTATAAATTACACCATCTGACCATTGTTTATCGGTTGAATCGTTATAAAGGCTGATTACTTTACTAATTGTCATTAACATTGGCGATTTGTCTTTAAAGCAAAACGCATAATAAATTGGACACTTTTCTGAATTATACCATTCTACAAATTGTGGCAATAAATCATATTCCTTTTGTTTAATATTCCCAGTTCCTTTGACCATTATCAGTTTTGATCCCTGCGAATTATTAACAAAATAATCAGGCAAGTTTCTCATGCAAGAATTAAGATTATAAAAATTGGGTATTTTTCCATTCTTTTCATCAAATCCCAATCGTTTATAAAAGTATTGTTTTGATTGGCAATATGATTCAAATAAATCTTCAGCTAAATTAACACCAATATTCCTTTCAGAATAAGTATTTGTTCCATTCATTTAAACCCCTATCGGTCATATATTACAATTTATCGGTCAATTTTGCGTTGATTATTACCGCACGGTATGTATATACAATGTATATACATTTACCTCAATCTACCGCCCCATCTTCTGTTACGCATATCTGCGTACAGTCGCTTACATCTATCTGACCGCCTAAATGTTTTCATGCGACCATCCCATATAGGCTTGCCGTTAAGCATTCGCATTTGGTGGAGTATCATTTTTTGCCTTTATTGTTAGTTAAGTCACACATTACTGGCTAAAATTGAACCAATTGTGTGTACTAGCTAACATTTTTAACGCCTTCGTTATAAAACTTGCGACTTTCTGTCAGTATTAACGCTTTCGTTATAGAAACAAATGTATCTATTAACAAGCATTTAAACCGTTTAAAGACACATTTATGAATAGTAAACTATGCTTTACTTTTTACAGTCATTGCTAAAGCCTTTTCATTGCAATCAGAACATCTTTTTCTATTGTTTTTTATAACCAATAGCATTGAGTTTCTATGTCTGCTACATGAAGAACAAAAAAATGTTTGCATATTTTAAAGGGGGCGAACCCCCTATCCTATTTAATTAAAAAGGTACTTCTTGGTCATCTGTTTCTTGGGTACTGCCTGATTTTGAATAAGGTTTTTGATTCTCTTTAGGCATTGGTTCTTTCATCATTAACCAACCATCAAAATTGATTGGTAAACTTTCAATATGCAATGTTTGACCGCCTGATTTAGTATCCATTACAACACCGCATCTAATCCAACGAGTTTTTTCAACGCCATCTTTGTTTTTGTATGTTTCGCCTTTAGCGATTAATTCATGTGTTATGCCAGCCATTTTAATTCCTTTAGTTTAGTTAGTGTTTCCGTTACTTCATCAAGAAAAGCAATTACAGCCTTTTCCGTTACTGCTATATATTCATCATCACGCATTACACGAACAACAAATAATTCTAAATTTGCCCCAACATCAGGACAATAACTTACAAAATCGCACCATTTTCTGCCCGTACAAGCCATTTGCCATTGCATTTGACTAATATATTTACTTGGTGCTTTACCGCTTAATGCAGTTTCAATATGATTATTAGGCGTTGGGCATTTAATTTCAATTAATCCGTCAGTTGAAATAAGACCATCAGGGCTTGCCCCACTCATTTCAATCGTTGGATGTGGTACAAAACCAACTTCATCAACTAATAAGCCTTTAATTACCTCGTAGGAAGCTCTTGCAAGCGGTTCTAACAGCGTTCCGCGTTCCATGTGAGTGTTAGTATAGCCGTCTGCTTTTAAACCTGTCAGGCGTTCACAAACAAGCATCATGCGATAATTCCGTCTAGTAATTGACTCACCATCTTTACCTTTTGACAGAATATCAATAATCTTACTTGCGGTGGCTTTTCCTAATCTTGCTGAAAACCATTCATTTGATCCCTGAATTTCGTTCATTTAGTTTCCTTTCTTTCAATTGATTTGGCTAATAGCCATTTATCGCCCATCTTATCTTTGCAAATTTGAACTTTCTTATCTCGCAAAGTCGTTTCTTTTTTTGTCGGTGAAGATAAACCGTAAACACTAGATAGAATGAACATTTTTATCCCAATCTAAATTTTTACGCCAGTTATGAGTAATTTTCATTCTAGCGTGTTCGTGATTAATATCAAACATGGAACAAATCCAAATGAATGATGCTGGTTTTTCGCTATTGTCAAAAATCCAGTTGTAAGCAATACGAGCATTAAGCATTGCTTCACCAGTAGTTTGCCTAGATTTATTGGATTTAGCCTTTAGCATTTTTACGCCTCTTGCATAGTCCTGAATGTGTAATGCCATTTTAGAAGCCCACAATCTTCTGCAAGAATTAATTTGATGCGATAGTTGAATGTCATCAGTAGTTCCTACCGTGCTAATATCATTCATTCTGTTTCAACTTTGGTCAGTTTAACTTTCATAATATCTTTAGTTTTGGTAACTAAAGTAAACATTTTAATATCCGATTTAATCATGGGCGCAATTCGTAAATAATTGGCTTGCAGTTCTTCAATCGTGGTACTAGATGTAATTTGGTCAATATATGAATCTGCATTTACATCAGGCAAATCCTCCCCTGCGTAGATGTATAACCCAAGTCCAAAGCAAGCAATACACTTAGCCAAACAGCGCATGGTTGCATCACTAATTTTTCTGCTATCGGGGTTAATAATTGAATTGTTGCGATTGTCCATAACAGGCAATTGCATTTTCATAGTTTTGCCTAATGCTGTTACATTGCAGAACACCATCACAGTTTCACCAAAATACTTTGGTTCAGGAAATTCCCATGTTGCGGTTTCATCTTGTTGCAAAAGAGCATCAACCGCCCATGTCCAAGAAAGATAGGTTAATTGCCCTTTCTTTTCAGTATGTTCATTAACATTAATTTCACGAAGTTTTTTATATGTTGTCATTTTAGTTTCCTATACGCACAGCAAAAAATAAACAGCAATTATCATAACAATACACAAGATAAAAGCCACGCTTTCTAACACAATTTTTGGAGTTTCACTTTGAACTTTTGAATTTTTATAATCTTTCATTTTAGTTTCCTTTAAAATTATCAGATTTCATTGATTCATAAAATTCAACATATTTTACGGCTTCTGTATATGTAGCCATAGGGATGCCCATTTTATGAAGCGCAATAACATTAATTGATTCATCATAAGCCCAGTAAGATGCTCTTACATTATCGCCTTCTGACATTTTTGAAGTGAAAATCATTTTAGCAACAAGAACATTGTTAAATAATTCACCGATTTTGATTAATTGTTTTTTAGTCATGATAGTTTCCTTTAGTTTCCGTTTATGTCTTTTGTTACGACAAATGAATTGTAATGGGGCTAATTTTTAAATGCAATAGCCCCACACAAAATAATTTATTTATTCACATTTTAATATTTTAGCAGAAAAATAACCACGATATTCAAGGTCAAGAACAGCCTTTACCGCTTGTTGCAAAGTCATTAATGCACTAGCTTTTTTATAATGGTCAGGGCAATGTTGCCAAATAACTACATAAGATTTTTTGTTATAAGAGTTTTTCATTTTAGTTCCTTTAAGTTTCCGTTGTTAAATAATTACTACAACTGAATATTAAAGGTTCTAATTTGGCAATGCAACACATTATTAAAAATAATTTTACCAGTTTGCAATGCGCCCTTTTATCTTAAATATTAACATTGCACGATTAAGAACCTTTGCATCATGAGAATAACGCCCTGCGCTATGGTCGCGGTTTAAATTACGCTTTGCATTGAGTTTAATGCGCCACGCTTTACGCTGTTTATAGTTGGTCATGCTATGTCCTCCATAGTATCGTTATAAATCATTTTTGCGTAATTGTTAGTTTCGTAATTTTCTTCAACCCATCTTGCCAACATTTGAATTTTAAAATCGTACATATCTTTAATACGCCCAATTTTATCGTTTTGGTCATCATACAAAATACGACAGACTTCATCTGATAGCAGTTCAGTTTCTTCTAAATAATCAGATAAACGCTTTGCATCAAAAGTTAAAAACACTTCAACAAGTTCTGACACACTTATTGGATTATCATCTTCTAACCAATCGGGATCATTCTGACTGAACATGGCTTTTGGTAGGTTTCTCATTTAACTTTCCTCACTTTCATATTGGGCAATCATACTTTCTGCAATTTCAATCCAATTTACATCTTCTATAAAAGACATTGCATAACTATACACGAGGCTTTCACCATCTGAATTTTCTTGCAACACTTCTTCCGCATATTCTTTTAACCGTTTTGAATATTCATATACATCATCAGTATGATTTTCAAGAAAGGCAACACCATCAAAAATTTCAAGATTTATGCGCCATGTTGCGTAGTTAGTCCAACCATTATATGTTTGCTTTTCCATGATAGTTTCCTAGTTTATTACAGCGTTAAAAGCATAATGCACATTATTAACAGCATGGTCATCATGACCGCCTATGTGCCATTCAGTAATTTCATCAAGACTTAAACCATCTTCATCACAATAATTTTTACCGTTTTTCCAGTTGTAAATTGTTGCAACTGAATTATCTTCAAATCTTATAGCCCATTCAGCATCAGTTTTATAACCATCACCATCATCAGATTGTCCAAACACTTGCACCAAATCATGATAACTTGCTTCAATATATCCTTGCAAACAAGTACCATCAATATTTACATTTACAGTTTTAAAATTTAATTTAATTTTTTCCACTTTAGTTTCCTTTTTTTCAATATCTAAATCGCTGAAATATCCCATAATAGTTTCCTTTAAAGGGGCGAACCCCTTTTATTTAATTAACGATTGGGAAGAATTGTAAGTTGTTGTTGTTTGCTTTTTCAATTGTTGCGATTACACCTTGAAAGCGTACTAACATACCTACAAACACTTCAATAACATCATCTGCTTCATGGTGATGTGCAGTTAGGACACTTCCGTTTGCATTTATCCAAACAAGTGGATGACCTCTTGATTCTTCTCTTGCAATTGCTTTAATCGGACATTCATTATTTTTGATTGCATAACTAGCGACAGACCCAGCAGAAAATGTTCCTGCATGACCTTTAGAAGTTTTTAAAATCAATGTATCATCTTCAGTTATTTCAGTAACATCATCAATCACATCCCAAGAATCATTTTCAGCGATATGATAATTAACTGAATGAGTTTCACGAGTATAAACATTGAAAGCTGGATAAGTTGTTGTTAAACTTTGTTTTTTGTAAACTGACATTTTTAATTTCCTTTAAGTTTCCGTTGTTGTCTTTTGTTACGACAAATTCATCATAATGGAGCTAAAATAAAAATACAATACATGGCACAAAAATAATTTAAATTAATTTTAGGTATATAAATGACTATTAAACTTACAGAACATCAAGAACAATCATTACTTATAAAATGGTTCAGACTGCAACACAAAGCCTTTGCCAAATGTTTATGGGCAATCCCAAATGGAGGTATGAGAAACATGGGAACGGCTATTAAGTTGAAGCAGGAAGGAGTTATTGCAGGAGTTCCTGATTTGTTTCTAATGATCCCAAAAAATGGGTGGCATGGTATGTTTATTGAGATGAAAGCCAAAGGTGGTAAATTACAGCCAAACCAACAAGAATTTATGGGCATTGCCACATTATTGGGTTACCAATCCGTAGTCTGTTATGGTTTTGAAGATGCAAAAGACCTAATCCAAGAATATTTGCAGAAATAAGTTATGCACAGCCTGTAAGGTTTGGAATAAAAGTTATGCACAATCCATTCACAATTTAATGCACAGCTTATTCACAGCGCACTAATGCAAGTGTATGCACGAACATTAAAACATCAGGAAACGCTTAAAAATGCTGTTCCTTGTCATCATTTGCCTGAATTTCCACTAAATTTCAGTTTAAAATGCTAAAAAATAAAAAACTTGCAGAAAATAATTCTATGATTTAAAATATTGTTTAATCACTTGACGGTGTAAATCTAGTAAGCCTTAATCTACACTCTGCTGGGTACTAGCCCAGTCCGTCAAAGCCCTTAAAAAAGGTTAGAGTGTAGTTTAAGGCTTTTTTTATGGAGCAAAAAGATGGAATGGTTTAGACACGATTCAAACGCAAATTTAGATGAAAAATTACAAGAAGTATTATTAGATTATGGTTTAGAGGGTTACGGATTATATTGGTATTGTATAGAATTAATCGTAGGTAAAACTTCAGCGGACAACATTACATTTGAACTTAAACATGATGCGCGAGTAATTGCACGAAATACAGGTTCAACACCGCAAAAAGTTGAAGAAATGATGAAGCGTTTTATTGCTTTAGGATTATTTGAAAATGAAGAAAACAAAATTACCTGTATGAAAGTTGCGAAGCGTTTAATGAGTTCAGCAACTAGCAATCCTAAGATGCGTACTATGATTATGGACATTAAACAACAGTATGAAACACCAATAGACACTAATCGTCATGACGGCATCATGACGGCATCAGATTTCATCACGGCAGAAGAGAAGAGAATAGAAGAGAAGAGATTAGATAAGAAAGAAAAGATTATAAAGACTATTGTTTTAGATGATGGGTTTGAAATGTTTTGGAATGTATATCCTAAAAAAGTAGGTAAAGGATTAGCATTAAAGACTTGGACTAAATATAAACCACCTATAACTGCTATATTGCTTGCATTACAATGGCAGATAGAAAGTAAACAATGGCGTAAACAAGATGGTGATTTTATACCTAACCCCACTACCTACTTGAATCAAGAACGATGGACAGACGAAGCACCAATTGAACAAGCACCATTCTAAGGAAACTATAATGATTGAATCAGATAAAAGCGCATTTAAAGAAATGTTAATAGCAGTATTTTCTATATACAATAAACAAGCACCTGAAAAAGAGATATTGCGTATATGGTGGCATAAGTTAGAAAGATTTGATTTTAATAGTGTGGGCATGGCTTTTGATAGGTGGACAGATACACCAAATAAACTACCACAGCCAGCAGATATTGTTGGTTTATGCAGACCTCGTGAAGAAGTTTACAAAGCATTGCCAGCACCGATTAACAAAGAAGCAAACAAGATTCATTCTGAAGAAGTAGTTAAATACATACATGAAACATTAAAGCCTACGAAAGATATGAGAGCATGGGCAAATAGAATTATTGAAAACCCTACGCATTATCCTGATATAAGTTTACGAATAGCGAAAGAAGCAATAAACTATGTATAGTTGTCATTCTCATATTAGCCCTAAAAGATTGTTACATGAAACAGTCCATCATTCTCAAGATAAGACTGTATTTTGGGCTAATATATTTACTAGAACTTGCCAATACGATAATAAATTAAAGGATAAAAAATGTTTCGGGTGTAAACAAAATGGCTAAAATGACTTGCAATGAATTTATAAAATCCATGAAAGATGCTGGCTTTAGTTTTAGATATCGTGCAACCAATGGCAAACAAGTGTTTACAGGTGAAGTTAAACAAGATGGTGAAATGGTTACTACAAAAGTAGCAACATCAGACGAAAGCAGACAAAAGATAAAAGATTTATTTAAAAAAGGAAACTAATATGAAATGGTTAAATTTGGATAAATATTGTGAGAAGTCAGGCGAATACTTTATTGCCACATACTTTTCACATAGCAAAGTTAAATTTGGATTAAGCGTTGGAAATAAGAATTTAGGTTATTTTGATTCTAAAGAAGATGCAAAAAAAGAAGCATGGGCTGTTTACAATGGCAAAGTGTAAATGTTGCGGTCAAGAACCTAGACGGTCATTGCCACAGAATAATAGATTACATTTATTGTTTACTGAAATTGCCGCAAATGTTCAAGCAAAAGATGGGTTGTATCACCCTGCCTTATGGTGGAAAGCCATGTGCAAACATCAATGGTTGGGATATGACGAATATAAACTGCCAAATGGTGAAACAGTCTATTCAATGCGTTCAACTTCAAATCTTCATGTAGATGAATTAAATAAATTTATGGAAAGGGTTGAAAGATTTGCCGCAGAAAAGAATGTTTGGTTACAGGATTAATTATGACAAAAGCAGAAAGACGGCATTATGAAGATTTAGTTGAAATAGGTTGTATTGTTTGCATTAGAGAGGGATTTGGTTATAGTTCACCACATATTCATCATATTAGAACTGGTGTAGGAATGGGGCAAAAATCTCATTATTTAATGGCGATCCCATTATGTCCTAATCATCATCAAAATGGTGGTCATGGTGTTGCGTTTCATGCAGGGCAGAAAGAATTTGAATCAAACTTTGGTACTGAAACAGAATTATTAGAACACACGACAAAATTTGTACTAGGCGAACTATGAGATTGAAGTTATCATATGACAGCACCATCATTATTTTAGCCACAATCACTAATGTTATCTTGATTGTTAATGTTATTCACCATTGGTAAGGAAGCCACATGAAAAAACCTATTAAAGATGCAGTAGATTATTTAATTAAATCGTATAAAAGCGTTCAAGATGAAGCACGAGGTTGGGTATTAAACATTGATGATATTAATGCCGCATTAACTGAAGTTAAGCCTGATACAGCCGAATATAATGTTTTAATGCTATTAGCGCAGACTAATTTTGTTGAAGTTATTACTACTGCAACACCTGAAGAATTTGTTTCACCTATGCTCCCAACTGACCCACCATTGGAAGTTACACCACAATAATGAAACTTAAAATAGAATATAAAAAGACAGACGATTTAATCCCTTATGTTAATAACAGCCGAACACATAGCGAGGAACAGGTGGCTCAAATTGCCGCAAGTATTAAAGAGTTCGGCTGGACTAATCCTATTCTTCTTGACGGTGATTTTGGTGTTATTGCTGGTCATGGTCGTTTACTAGCCGCAAGAAAACTAGGTGAAAAAGAAGTACCAACAATTGAACTATCAGGCTTGACCGATATTCAGCGCAAGGCATACATCATTGCAGACAATCAATTGGCGTTAAAAGCTGGTTGGAATGGTGAAATGTTAGGGATTGAAATAGCAGATTTAAAAGACTTCGGCTTTGATATTAGTCTAATGGGTTTTGATGAAAATGAACTTGAACTATTAATCAATAACTTTGATGCTGATGAAATTGATGAAATTGAGGAAGTGAATGAATCGGTTAATTTCATTGTTAAATGTGAAAACATATCTGAAAAAGAACAAATAAAAGAACGACTAGGCATTACAAGCGAAAAAATAAATTTCAAATCATTTATGGAAGCTATTGATGGCTAATATTCTCATTATAGAAACAGTACCACGGTCAGTTAATCCTATTGATGCTCATGTAAGAAACGCAATCAATATACAAACAGAACTAAAGGCTAAAGGGCATAAGGTAGATTTACTATTTACTGAAGAAAGTTCAAAGCCTTATCAAAAGAAGTATGATGTAATTTTTGTAAGCTATGCAACGCCATATCCTTTGATTAAAGAGATTGAAAAGATTGAAGCGTTCAACAAAGATACATCATGGGGCTGGATAACGAATGAATATAATTTACGCCCTAATGGTTGGGCTTATACGATATTCAAAGCAAACAAATCATTTTTGTTATGTAACTATGATTTAGGTTCAGTAAAATTTGCCTGTTTTGATAACTCTTATTCAGTCAATCTAAACCCATTATTGTTTAAAAATATGCCTGTACTGCCTAAAACGCATGATTTTATTTATTACGGCACTTATAGAGTAGATAGAGAACATTATTTTAAAAAGTATTTCAATGAAAAGGTTTATTTATCCACTAGCGTTAAGAATCATAAAAAGTTTCTTCATATTAAATGCACTTCAAAACCTATTAAAAAATTCTCATGGACAAAGCCAGCCTTATTAAACTTTAGATATTCAATTTACATTGAAGATGAATTTACGCACAATAATTTTAATAATCTTGCCAATCGTTACTATGAATCATTAGCTTGTTATTGCGTTTTATTGTTTGATGCTTCATGTGTTAATACATTAAAACAAGCAGGGATCAAAAATTATGAATCGTTTATTATTCATTCAAGTGATGATTACAGCAAATTCACTAAAGAGAATTATTCAGAACATTTAAAGATTCAAGCAGAATGGCGTAATAATATTGAAGCAGAAAGAATTGAGATTATTAGACAAATTGAAAATGTAATTCATGCTGAAATGGATAGATAATGCCAGTTGCACCATTGAATAGTGAATGTAGGGAATTAGGTTGTCATAATCTAAAAACATCTAGGTCAACCTTTTGTGTTCTTCATGGTGGTGCAATCACAGAAAAGGGCAAAGCCAATAGTGCATTATATTCAACAGCATATTGGAAGAAACAGCGAACAGCACAATTAAGCACCAATCCCTTATGTGCTGGTTGCTTATGTGGTGGTAAGGTCGTACAGGCAGAACATATAGACCATGTATTTCCTCATAGACAGAACAGCGATAGATTTAAACGCAATATCTTTCAATCCTTATGTGCCTCATGTCATACACTAAAAACACAGATGGAAAGTAGGGGTGTATATTGGCACTATACGACTGCTGGTGTCCGACAGTACAATGAAGCAGATTACAATAGAGTTATAGGACAATAGATGATAGGTAATGATACTAAAGATAAGTCGCAACGATTAAGACAGTTCATCATAGACTTATGCAATACCAAGACGATAACGGTAGCCACAATAGCGACACAGTACAACATAAGTAGTAAGCTGGTAAATCATCACTTACGCGCATTACTTGAAGAGGGTTATATCATCAAGCATAAGCGTTACATTAAGGTCAATGGTGCATACGCTAATGGCTATACTACTATTAAGAATGAGCCGTATATATGGGCTACTCGCAAGACTAACGCACTACTAAATAAGACAGTCGTTATCATAGACTATGACAACGAATTAATGCATAAACTCGGCTACACTAATATAATCCCTGCACAGGGGCGCGTATGTCTAGGGATAATGTCAAAGGACTAGATAATGCTGAAAATATTGAATAACTTAAAATTGGGCGCAATCTCAAACAAG
>Ga0114962_10000451_pt1 | contig 36517 bp, 44 predicted proteins | sample C_130820_MF_Meta_FD_87017 | JGI IMG/M metagenome (GOLD analysis project Ga0114962, IMG submission 87017) | Freshwater microbial communities from Lake Croche, Canada to study carbon cycling - C_130820_MF_MetaG | ecosystem: Environmental > Aquatic > Freshwater > Lake | place: Lake Croche, Canada...
AGTTTCCTTGATGCTGATTTTTTTAACCGCATCTTGAGCCTTAACCATGCTTTCAAGCCAAACCTTCAACATCCCGTTGACCAGTTCAGCGTCCTTGATTTCAATTTTGTCGTTCAAGGTAAACGCACGTTCAAATGCACGATTTGCAATTCCTTGGTATAGGAATTCTTCGTTTTCATTCTCTTTCGTTGAACCCTTGATAGACAATTTATTGCCGTCCAACAAAATTTCAATATCTGACTTTGCGAAACCCGCAACAGCCATCTCAATGACATACTTGTTGTCTTTGACTTGTTTGATATTGTATGGAGGATAGCCCATAGATTTAGCAGAAGCCTCGGTGGCCTTGCGAATGGCGGCGACAGTTTCTTCGAAACCGATAAATTGACCGAATAGGTCCTTGCCGAATACATCTTTTATGTAAGTCATAATTGCTCCTTTAAAGCGAGTTAATTTTTTGATACCCCGAAGGCGTATCGGATAATCCTGCTTACTTTATACAGGCCTGACTATCGTGCAGTAGTGTAATCACACGTTGAATTACGTTTCAAATCGGACGCCTTTATATCGTAGCGACAAACGATCCCCAAGGTAGAGGAACTTCTTATTTATAATTTCTTTTTAGAACCGATGTTATATTTTGGAACTAATTGCCAATCATACTTCTCTTTATGTGAAATGATCTTTATTTGTGATATGAAAATTGGCGGAGGAGTTTCAATCTGTGTTGGATCCACTAAAGTAATTAAACCCCAATCGCTTAACAATTTTGCAATAGCGTTTCTGCGAGATAAATCATTCTCCGTCAGATCGGATGGTTTACCATCCAACGCGAACAATTCTTTAAAGTGTGTCACATAATACTTACCCTGTTTGTGTAGTATGTGGCAAGATTGATATAGCGTGTTGTCCCGTTTGGATGCAACTCCTATTCTTGTTAGAGTTTCCCGCACCCTTAAAAAGTCATCTGGCTGTAGTAGTGTTACTTCAACTAAGTCCTGTATTCCTATCATTATTATTCACTCCGCCTTTTATTGTTTTTGCTCTTATTTCGGCAATTTGTTCAATAGAGAGAATACGCATTGCATCTTTGGCTTTTTCATTAGAGTAACCAAAATACTGCTTAACACAATCCAAATCCTTCAGAACCTCAGACTTCTGCCACGGTTGGAATTTCCGTTTCATAGCCCTGACAGTATTTAGCAGGTAACGATATTGAATGTCGTTATCCAGTTCCGGATGCAAATTCATCTCGTTCACATAGAGAATACAATCCATGTGGAAAGACAATGCGCGATTAACAATAAACGGCTTATATTCTTTAATGTCCGTCGGATCAGTCAGCATATCCTTCTTTGTCTGAAGGATTGACGGAAGAATATCTTTGAATAGATCAGGCATTACTTGAACTCACAATCAGCCATGAGTTCTGTCAGACACGCAATCATATTGATTTCATGGTCTGCAACAAAAGCTGCTTGATACTGATACTTAGCAAGAATCAACACCATTTGTGGAACCGAATCTGGCTTTAACAATTCATAAAGCCCGTCATACAATTTACGATAGATTTTTGTTGGATCATTGTCGAGATTATTAGTGACCCATTTACGAGCAGACGAAAAATCTTTACCCTTCAGCGACTTGACTAGATCACCCAATTGCACATCGGACACTGAAGCCAATACACCCTTGTCAATTGAACCACTAGCCGAATACCGCTGGAGTTCATTTAAGATGCGACGATTGTCTGGAAAGTGCTTTGTGATAATTGCTGCAACTACTTCTTTATCGTATGTAATCTTTTCAGCGTTGAGGATTAATTCCACCCGCTTAAAGAATGCAGTGGCCATCTTAGCCTTCGACCCATTCAGTTTAAAATCAATAACTGTGCATCGTGAGTGAATCGCATCCATGATACGGTTCTTGAAATTACAAGTAAAGATGAATGAACAGTTTGAGGCATACTCCTCAATCACACCACGAAACGCAGGCTGCGTCGAATTTGTATTTAGATAGTCAGCCTCGTCTATGATAACAACTTTGCGGCCGCCCATCAGGGACACTGAGGATGCATAATTCTTAATCTTATTGCGTAGAACATCAATGCCAGAATCGTCTGAGCCGTTGATTACAATATAATCACAACCAACTTCATTACAAAGTGCTTTTGCAACAGTTGTTTTACCAACACCAGCCGTCCCCGAAAGCAACAGATTCGGGATTTCTTTCTTGTTGACATATTCCTGGAACGTAGACTTCAAGGCTTCAGGAAGAATGCATTCCGAGATTGTCTTAGGTCGATACTTTTCAACCCACAAAATATGCTCAATCATTCAAAACTCCATAATGTAAAAAGACATTGTACCACGAAAGCAGCACAATGTCAATAGTAAATTTGCGTCAATACAACAGTGTTAGGAAAGCTTCAATGCGGTCCTCATCCGATCAACAACTTCATCAATAGGCTCAATGGTCGCAACACTACCGTTCAACAAATTGATCATTGTCAATTGAATGCCTTCTGGATTTTTACCGGTAAAAATTACCGACAATTGTGCAGTATTGATATAAATTGGATTGCCGGTCTCGGCATCAATAACTGAGACTAGCATGATTAGAAGGTGCTTTCTTTAGATTCAAACGCAACCCAATACTGAATATCATCTTTCGTGTTTTTAAAGTGTGCAAAACCCTTGAATGAGATTTGAACATCATAAGTGCCTTGAACCATCTTGATGTTTTCAGTCTTAAAAACAATCTTGTAAATCTTGCCGTTACCTTGGCCAACTTGGATCGAATTTGTATGTTGCCCATCAGCAGACGCATCACAAGAAACAACTTCAATAGTTTCGCCGTCAGATTCGACAGAAATGTTTGGAGAAGACAATACACTGGCCGTCTTCATAATCTCTGAGTAATCAATATCAGTCAACGTAAACGAACAATCAATTTGTGTCAATTTAATCTCTTTATCTGGCGGAGAAACAATCATATTCTTCGCAGTCATACGATATTTGAGTTTGCTACGATCTCCCTTGAAGATAATATTGATATCATCAAATTCGAGATCAACCTTGTCCTTGAACAAAGAATGTACCGACAAGAATTGGTTCAAATCGTATACACAGAAATCTTGAGGAAAAGTATCCTTTAGGATGGCTTGTGCAAGAACCGTCTTGCTGGCGGACACTGTGGTCAATTTATTTCCACGTTTGAACTCTAAGCCCTGGTTGATACCGGAGAAGTTCTTCAATACGCTGAGAGTTTCGTTAGATAGTTTCATTTTTCTTTCCATTACAAAATTGTGGATGCATTATACAAGCTTTTTGGACTTTTGTCAAGAAGTATTTTCATTGGAATATTTTATGTCATGCTCATAGAGGAACATCATACAACACATCGCATGTGCTAAATGGTGAATTCCCGACTCTTCGTCATTTTGTTCGCCTTGTTTCCAAGCCCAAACATGTCTTTGCATGGCATCAAAGTACCGGCGTTTTGAGTCCGGTACTTTTTGCCAATTGTCTCGTTCGTATTTTTGAGCACCAAAGGTTAAGACCTTAACGGTCTCTTCTAGTGCAAGTGGCGGAAGTAAACCGTATTCCAATTTACCTCCATCAAATTTACGACCTTTTACATCCATCACATTTCGCCAACATAATTAGCAACTGCCGGCATATCTCCTTGGAAATGATATGTTCCAATATGTGCTGTCCGCATCCAAGGGCACAAGAAAATCTGACCGCCAATTTTTCTCCACCATTGACAGAACATGTAATCTTCCGACAAATATCGTCGAGAATCTTTGTCGATTACTGTATCAAAATATGCATGGATGTATCGAGTGCCATCAAAGTTTGCTTGACCAACGTGATCAGGTTTGTAACGCAATTCTGGATAAGCCTTTTCAAACTTAGGAAACACTTCTCGCTTAACCATCATAAAACCGGTACCAATCTCTAACACCTCAAGTGGTTCAGTGACTGTGAATTGTGAAGTGCCTTTAACTGGGTTAAATACGAAATCTCCGGCAACTTTTTCCAACAATTGTGGATCAATATCTGGATTCTTCTCAATTGCACGTTTGACTGATTTCCATTTAATGGCCTTCTTAGGATATGGACCACCAATAACGTCCTTGTCCAGAGCTAACATCGCGATCACATCTTGTGGATTGAAGTTAACATCCGAATCAATGAACAATAGGTGTGTACAATCTGACCGATTTAAAAATTCATCAACGAGATAATTTCTGGCCCGTGTAATCAAGGACTCATTAAACAAGAATGAAAATTTAGCAGGTACGCCATATTGCATACACAGACTTTGTAAGTCCAAACAAGCTTTCATGTATAGCCCGTGATTTTGCCCACCATACATTGGTGTTGCAATGAATAAACTGTGCTTTTGCAGTTCTTCTGTTTTAATTGAAATTTCCATTTAAACTCCGGTGAATGATAAAAACCACTCCGCCGGAGTGGTTTGCAATTTACATTTAGGCAGTGAAGGAATACCCAGCACTCAAAGCAGCCTTAACGAGGGCTTTGGTGGGTGTACCTAGACGGTAAAAGGTAATCGTGCGGCCGTCCATATGCTGGCGCGTGTTGGTGTAGATGCAATGACCTTCTTGGCGAAGTTCATGGATCCTCGCAGGAACATTCTTGATGCCAAAGCGGCGCTGGGCTTGCTTAATGGTGAAGGTGTTATATCCAACAGTCTTCTCCAAAGTATTCAACATCTTTTGTTTTGCGTTTAACTTGCTCATAATAAAACTCCTAATAATTAAAAAAAGACTCACATTTGTTTGTGAGTCGCATCATTATACACCTATGTAGGTGAAATGTCAAGTGTTTTTTATTTACACTCAACTTTTTTTACCTTCCAACTTGTGGCAGGTATTTTGCTTTGGTTTCTTCCCAAGACAAATAAATTAGATCGTCATAGAATAGGTTTTCATAGGAAACTGTTTTCTTTTTCTTCAACATAGAAATACGACCTTTGGCATACTTAGTTTTCCAAATGTGTGCTAATGACTCTTCGCTGGTATCAAAAGATTTGATGAGTTGTTCGTCACCTATCTCTTTTCTGAGATATTCATTTGTGTTATTATACAATGGCGAAAAATAAATTCCACGTTGGTGTTCTGTCCGAATCAGTTCTTTAGGAATGCCCAATTTAGAATATGCAAAATTCAAAGAACGATTTTTGTGATCCCGCTTCAAAGGAAGACCTTGAAGATTCTTTGCTTCCCACCATTCAAAATATTTACGCGGATAGTTCTCTTTAATCCATTCATACACCATTTTTGATGTGGATCGTTTAGGTTCAAACGCGACCGACCCTGAAGAGAATCCCATTTTGTTCCAATGTTCAAGCCCATCATATTGGGATAAGCCATTCGCTTTGGCTTTTCCGTACAGTGATGTGGTTGTCACACCAACCAGCGTGTCCTTATATCGAGTTTTCCAATCATTTTGTACTGTATCGGATAAACACAATAGTGCTAACAATTTACCGCCCATGTAATTATAACCGAGCGGCTGCAAAGGAACAATAGTCGAACCAATTGCGGTGTGGTTAATCATGCCCTGTTGCGTCTTGACATCCCTTGACCAACCAATTGCAGAATCTCTTGGTGTGAGATCCAAAAAGTCTGAAGAGATACACATAACTCCTAGGTATTTACCAGTCACACGATCCTTAGCCGCATAGAAGAGATTGCGGCCAATGTTGGAGTTGTTCTTCATTGTAGAAGAAAAAGTCCTGACTGCGTTCCATGTCTCTGCAAGTTCGCCGTTGTGTAATTCCAACATAGGCTCAAGTTTCTCATAGTCATCTGGACCTTCTGGCATCCAGAAATTCTTTTTGACTTCTTCAATGATTTTATTTTGAGACTGATTGACCATACGCAACTCATCACCCCACAATGTGGAGATAGATTCAGTTGGATATCGTTCCTTGACTTCACACCATTTTTGATAGAGTGTATACTCTTTTACATCCATTTGGGATGCGTAAGATAGGTCTTCGATTAAATTCTTCTTGACTGTATCCACTTCAATGTGGGGAATAACAGTATTATTTTTCTGCCATTCAATCCACTGTTTATCTACATGTTCAATAGGCGTTTTTGACATTATTACCAATTCTTTCTGCAATTATTTTAGACGCCTGGGATTTAGCAATTCGATCCATAAGTTTCTTACTCTTGGTAAGACCAGACTTCAGTGCCAGTGGCTTCACTCTGTCAGTATACACTATTCCATTCATGTGGTCAAGCTCATGCAGAAAACAACGCGCAGAAATACCATTAAATGTTGCAAAGTGTTGTTTTCCTGTGAAATCTTGATACTCCACATCGATTTCTTTAGCTCTGGTAATACGCAAGCCCAATAACGGAAAAGAAAGGCAACCTTCTATCAAGTGCGCTTCACCCCTGGATGCAATCACTTTAGGATTGAAAAATGCCACATACTCATCACCTGAACCCATGACAAAAACTCTATGGCCATACCCACATTGATTTGCAGAAAGCCCAATTCCCTGGTGTTTTTTGCAAGTTTCAACCAATGTGGATGCAAAAGCATTGGCATCTATTGAAGGTTTTTCAAAATTAAACTCAGGTATGGCTTGTCGTAATACCAAAGAATCTTCATTGATTAACGTGAAAGTTGGTATAATAGGTTTATCCAGTTTTCTGGAGTCAATTGCATCTTTTGTATTGAATGTAATAATTTCGCTCATATTTCTACCTGTGAAAAGTTGTTCTTCTTTTGAAATTTGATGATGCTCCTGAACTTGTCAAAAAGCTGGTCACCTTTGTGTGAAATAACAAATATGTTGGTGTCTTGCCCCATCTCTTGTATCAATTTCAAGAATTCATCTGTTCCTACTGAATCCAAACTTGAATCAAACACTTCGTCCAATATCAACAAATTTGTGTTTGTCGAATTCTTTAATTTAGCAATTTGTCTCCAAGTAAACAACAAAGCCAAATCTATTCGCATCTTCTCTCCTTCAGAGAAATTTGAATAACTGAATTCATCTCTGTGTCTTGATTTTATGGTTTCTTCGAAATTTTCATTCAGGTTGAAATTAACGAAAAAGTCCATTGCTTTCAAATACTTATTAACGAACTTGTTGATGATGGGGAGATATTGTTTGATAATTTTAGTTTTAATCCCATTATCTTTCAACAGAGATGCCGCATATTCGTGATAGTGTTTTTCTACCGAAAGTTCTTCTTGTGTGTTAATCAATGCAGCCAATTCATTCTTTAGTTTTTTCAGTTTCTCATTGTCTTCTGTCAATGAACCCTTATGGATAGACAACTGTTTGATTTCTTTACGCAACTTTACATTATAATGGTTTATTGCAGTTATAGTAGAATTATGACTAACAATCTCATTGTTATGTTCTGTAATATGGTGGTTTATCTTAGTTATTTCTGAAGTTCTTTCTTGTAATTTTTGTATCTCAATTGTAATTGCACCTAGGCCTTTAATGATTTCCGTTTTCTTTGTATTGCGTTCATCCAATTGAGAATTTCTAAAAGTTTGTTCTATATGTTGTTTGCAAGTGGGGCAGTTATCACTGTGTTCATAAAAATCAATATCTTTATCCACTTTTTTGATGTTGGCCTCTAACTTAGCTTCAAGCTGAACATATTTTTTACTTTTATTTTCAACTCCAGTTTTGTCTATAATAGTTTTATTCAATGACGCAATGTGCTTTTGGATTAATGCAATATCTTTTTCTAGTTGTGTAATTTGGAGTTCACTCGTCGTAATCTCTGCTTCTTTTTTAGATACTTCATCATCATTGTGTTTCTTGTGGTCTTCAATATTTTGATTCTGGAATTGTATCTTTTCAGAAGTTAACTCCATAGCATACTTATTTTTTGTATTGTTATCCTTGATTGCGGCCATCCGGTCTTTGATTAACCCGTTCATGGATGTAAATATCTGAATGTCTAGTAGTTCTTCAATAATCGTCCTACGATCCGCAGGAGACAATTGCATGAAAGGGACAAATGCGGCCGAACCAAGAATAACAATCTGCGTGAAAGATTTAAAATTAAATTTAAGTATAGTCTTTTCTAAGAAATCTTGGTAATCTTTAGACTTTGCATCCTGGTTTAACATTACTCCGTTGTAATGTATCTCAAACAAATTGGGTTTAATTCCGCGAACAATGCGATATTTATTTTTACCTATAGTGAACTCAACTTCAACCACGGTATCTGTATTGTTGATTGAGTTGACTAGGTTGGGTTTGTTGATCTTGCGGAAAGGCTTACCAAACAAACCAAAACACAAAGCGTCCAAGATGGTACTTTTACCTGCACCATTGCTGCCGACAATGAGGGTATTAGTTGACTTATCGAGCCGAATTTCCGTGAAAGCATTCCCGGTCGATAATAGGTTTTTCCATCGGACAACTTGAAATTTTATCATGCCTGTTCTAAATTTAGTGCCTCAACGTATAGTTCTCTCATCATGCTCTTGAGTTTGTCGTTGTTGATGCTATCGTTGTTCAGTGTGTCCACAAATTTGTTGATAATTGTGATTGTGTCTTCCGCTTCGTCTATTGTATCACTTTCATCGGCGTCTGTCAAGTCTATAGCATCTTCGACAATGGTAATGTCCACAGGATTAACCAAATACAGTTTATTCATAAATTGATCAAACAGATACGGATTGGTTTTGTTCACTACTACAACTTTAACATATTTCCCGGTATGTTTATTCAAATCTTTATTGATTACTTCCGAAATCGTTTCCAGTTTATCATCGTATATAATCCTTTGGAACATAATGTTCGGATTGACGACAAATTCAAGTTCTCTATTTGAAAGATCCAAGAAATGAAACCCCCTAGCATCGTTATAATCTTGCCAAGTAAGTTCATAAGGATTGCCAAGATAGTGAATGTTAGAGCTACTAGACTTATGATGATAATGCCCAGAGCAAACCAAATCATACCTCCTGAAATTATTCCCATTTAATCCCTCCGCAGCGGGCATACCCCGGTGCATTGCAAATCCAGCAATCTCAAAATGGCCCATACACAACTTTGCTTTTGAATTTTTGATTTCGTCCATACATGCATCATAGTTCTCTGGGCAAATCCAAGGAATCATCAAAACATCATCAGATTCATTTTGATAGTTCAAATGTATAGTCTGTGGAGAATCAATCACATTAATGTTGTCGTATTCTCGCAACAACAAGTCTACAGAATTAACTTCATTGGTATTTTTAAAATACGTATCGTGGTTGCCCGCTAACATATGCACTTCTATGTTACGTTTGACTAGTTCATCAAAGAACATTTCTTTTGCTCTTTTGAGTGAGTAGAAATTTACATATTTACGGCGATCAAAGGTGTCACCCAGAATTAATACAATTTTTATACCAAATTCATCTATTTTAGGAAAGAAAGTTTCTTTGTAGAACTTCTCGTAATAATCCAAGAAATGTGTTGAATCATTCCTTGCTCCAAAATGTTGGTCCGTAATAATTGCAACTTTCATTCATTTTCCATATTAAATAAATTAGGAGCATTTTCATACTCATTCGCCACCCTATCATACAAACGCATGACTCGTTTTCTATAATCAAATCCCAACATACTTGATTTAGATCCTTCAGCATACGGAGGCACACGGCCTACACTGGTATATTGTTCTGAGGTTAAGTCGATTATTACATTATCCCAGTCGATTACCCACCAATGCCAAATGCCTTCGTCGTCTAAACCCCGATACATATGCAATGCTTTTACACCAAAAATCTTATACAAACAACCTGCTGCATTGTGACAATGACCAAACATTGGATTATTCATGTTTCTTACTACCCATTTCCTAGGTAGTAAATCATAAGTAAGATTCTTTCGTATTAACTCGGAAATCTTGTCAAGGTTCGATTCATTGTAATCCAAGAGCCTCATTTCTGCTCTTTGACTTTTTCAATATTCAAAACTCGTTGTCTGAGTTCTGTTGTGCTGAAACTATGTTGTCTAGAGTTGAAGTAGGCACTTATTGGTAAATTGAATCCCGTGAACTGCTTATCCCGGTATTCTTCTCCAATGATCCTAACATCAATCTTGTAAGATGTCAAGATGTCCATCAACTCTTTTTCAGTTGCATACGGAATGATCATATCCACATACTTGCAAGCATCCAACTGAATAAACCTCTCCAACACAGTCTGCACTGGCTTATTTTTCTCAGGCCTGTCAATCGTAGGATCAGTTTGGAGACCAACAACTAAAAACTCACACTGTTGTTTAGCTTCTTTGAGCATCATTACATGGCCTGCATGGAACAGATCAAAACATGAACAAGTAAATCCCACCTTCATATTATTCCTCCAAGAAATTTTCAATGCCTTTTGGCTTTTTGACAACCTTTTTTTCGTCTTTTTTCTTTTGTTGACCAATTTCATAGTTCTCAATAAACTCAGCAATGTTGTCGTATAGTTCAAACTGTCTTGTTGCACCGCCCTCAGTAGATTCCATCGTGTCAAATTCGTCTAAGATGCCCATCTGTTCAGTGGCCTTATACTTGACATACAATTGTTTCTTTTCCTTCTGTATGCGCCTAAGGAATGCAAAGTAGATAATTTGTGTAAAGTATGCAAATGGATTAGAAGACTTCAACGGATCAAAATTCTCAAAATACATCAGACAATTTTCAATGCCATCGGAAATCATTTCGTCTCTGTAGGTATAACTAATGAAGTTAGGTTTATGTGATAGCCCTTCAGCAATTTTCATCCAGCATTCACCAATGTAGTTGGGTATGACTTCGTTAGGATTGTTCAACTTCCGTTCTTTGTACTCAATGAGTGACTGTAAGAATGCGGCATTGTTGATGTAGTGCTTCTTTGGTTTGGTTGTTATCATAGTGTGTTCTCAAGTATACCACAAATAAGTGTTGACAAGGGGCTTGACAAGTGTTATAGTCCCGGTGTTGATGCTTCATGTTAATGTTTTATATGTTCTTTTGGATCCAGGTCATCTAGTGATTGCATTAGGAACTCCATCATTTCAGGATTAGAACCAACATCATCTCCATTCGATGCATTACTTGCTTTAAGTTTATCCACAGAGTTACCATAGTATTCCATAAACTCTTCCGTTGGATTTACCATAAACAGGATATCCTTAAAGTGTAGGACCATTTCATTTTGTTGCATGACTTGAACCGGCAAAAAGTGCCCCATTGAAATGTGTGTTGATTGGTTTCTATGACCAATGTCAAAGATCATTGGGCTGGATAATAGATAGAGACCTTCGTCTATTTCCTCAATTACGGAGATGATATCTTCACCAGATATTAATCTTATAATTTTTACATTGTTCATTTCTTCAATCCTATTTTATATGTTTTGAATACGAACTTTTCTTCAGTATATATCTTCATTCTTTCAACAAAATGTTTTAGCGTGAAGTTCATGTGTTTTTTCCATCTAAGATCATCAGCAATATCATAGAGTGTTGCTTTAATTTTACCTTCTGATTGTCTGAGCCCTCGGCCAATAGACTGTAGGCTCCGCACCCGACTTTTGCTTGGTGATGCAAAGATGATATTGTGTAAGTTACGGATATTAATACCTGTACTGAAAGTACCAAAAGAGGCAACAACAATAGCATCTTTTTCTGTTTCCATTATCTTTCTAATGTTTTCTCTGTCCTCGGTGTCCGTACCGCCGTGAACAAAAAATACTTTTCGGTCACCAATCTTCTCAGTATCCTTGATCATATGATAAAGGATTTGGCCATGCTTGGCAACCATTTGATATAGTATAAGTGTATTAGTATTCAAACTAACTGCAAGATTTTTAATAAATTTGTTGCGTTGTTCATTTGCAATTAGATATTGGATTTCTTCTTGATAGTCTAACCCCTTCATTTCTTCACAAACTTCATCTGGATGTTTCAATACTAGACATTTTATTTCGAAATCAGATAATTCTTTCTTGTCTATTAGCTCCTTTGTCGTTATAACACGCTTGGTTGAGCCAAAAAGTCCTTCTAGTACTAACTTGTGTGTCTTACTGCCATCTAGCGTTCCAGTGAGTCCTATGCGATATTTCGTATTAACACATGCAGTCAATATTGATGTTAACGATTGTGCTTTGAATAAATGCGCTTCATCACCAATAACATAGTCAAATTGAGCAAAAAAAGAAGCCGGCATTTGATACAAAGATTGCCAGGTGGAAATAGTCAAAGGCATGTCTACAGTCTTATCTTTGCCTTGATATATTCTGTGGACATTTTCTGAAACAGCAAAGTTGTTTGCACTTGAATAATCTTCAAAGTCGGAATACAATTGTTCAACCAAGGATGTAGTTGGAACAATAATCAAGCCTTTTAGTTTTTGGTATGTTAACAGTTGTCTGAACAACGTGTATATAATTAACGATTTACCTGATGCTGTGGGTGAAAGCAACAATGCTCTACGTCTTTGCATTGCATGACAAAGTGCAGCGACCTGGTGCTCTCTAGGCTGTATTGGTTCGCCTCTGGCGTGTAGGTTCAACGTGTCGATAAATTTCTTTGCATGATATACAGAGAATTCATCTTCTATACCTAAATCGCCTTCAAAACCATAGGTGTAGCTTCTCTCTTCACAAAAACTTTGTAGATGTTCTAACAACCCAGTGTATAGTTGATTAGAACGCATATCAAAAAGACGGATTTTACCATCCCAAATTCTATTTCTAAACGCTGGAACAAATTGGTGGCCTGGTACAAAGAATGTAAAGAATTCCGAAAGTTCTTGAGCAATGTGTTTTTCACATTTTATGCGTATGAAAACCTCATTGACTTTTGAGATGAATAGATCGTCATTAGTTTCCACCGATGAACCTTTCCCATGTGATGTAATCGCGTAATTGCCAGGTTCTTTGTTTCAATTCACCCATAATGGATTCAATGACCGATACGGTTTCTTCGTGATATATTTTCTTTTCGAGCAATTTTATAAGATCATTGTCCGATTCTAGGTATGTGGAGATGTCAGATTTAAGTGTGTATCTAAATTGATCCCAGCCGTATTTGTCCAATTCTTCTTGGTCCATTTTGCCTGAGTAATATTCCCATTTTGTTTTACGCATCCGAAGATAATCAAAATTACATCGTTTGGATGCCATTTTGTGTTTCGTGAGTATGGTGAGATATTTGTTGTGTAACTTAGGTATCTTTAAGAGTTCTTTGCCGGGTTCGGTCTGATCTATATCAGCATCAGAGTTCCAAAGCTCCAGTATTTCATTGAGTGTTTCCATATACATCCATAATAAATTAACAATAAAAATGCACAATAACAAACGTTATGTTATTGTGTTAAGCTGAGGTTATATCAAAATATTCGTATCTAAAAGTTGCAGTTGCAGTTATGATGGTGTCAGCCGACAAAGTAGTATCAAAGTTTATATCCGATAAGGATACTGGAAACATTCTGTGGAAATTAATTCTAGCAATTGGATTATTCAATGCAGACAATACAGTCAAATTTGCATCAGAATAATTATTTGGTTTTGATAGATATACATTCTGCACTGCATTATATTCAGCACGATCAGCTAAACTTTTTGGAGATGCAATTGCTAAAAACCATTTATATAGTTCATTCCAAGATTGTATGCTTTCGTCCACCATAAATCTAATACTAAATTCACTGTATGACAATTTGGTTCCTGCTACTGGCACATCCTGTAACGGTGTGTTTAATGTGGCTGAGCCAACACTGACGCCAGGAAGATTTGCTTCTTGGCAAAAATATTGAACTGTAGGAATCCTGACAAACGAAAGTATAAACTTTGACGGTTGTAGAAAGTTTGTATTTTTTGGGGTTCTGTTTAGTGCTGTCATATGAGTATTTATGTCATTAAAAAACCGCCCGAAGGCGGTTCTATCATCCTACTTTTACCGTAAATGATGTTGGTACATCAATTTTTACCGGTTGGTTGAATAATTTTTTAAAAAAAGTCATAACAAAATTTTTCATTTCATTTAACCTCAATTGACAAATATGCTGGAACATCAATTGCTACTGTTTCTGGAACTGCCATAACTGCAGCTACGATGCTCTCATACACTTCGGCCGTCGGTGCTTCTCCTGTTGCGGCTGTCACTACATCCGTAATTGCTTGAATTGCTTCAGCCACTGCATCCTCATCTGTGACTGCAGGTGTTGCTGCAACCGCCGCCAAGATAGCTTCTGTAACTGCTTCAGGGTCGTTAACAACTTCTGCTGCTGCTGCTACAACGGCAGACACTGCTGCAGTAACTGCGGCCGCTGCAGCCGGCTCTTCAATTGCCACTGCTTCAGCTTGTGCAGTAACTACATTAGTTACAACCGATGCAGCCTCTTCATTGTCCGCTGATGGTGATGCTGCAACAACTTCTTGTACTGCTTGTGCAGTTTCTTCTGCTGTTGCACCGGCTAATGCGACTACGGCTGCAACTGCGGCCACAGTTTCTGCTGGTACATCAACTGTAACCCAACCTGTAATTTCTTCACCTAATGCATTTCCTGCCAAATCGATTGTTTGTGCAAATACAGCAAATTGTCCTGGTCCAACATTTTCAAATATTGCAACATATGGAGCTGCCGTTAAAATTTGTTCACCCGCACCGATTAAAGCAACTTTGATTCCTGCGGTTTCAGTACCGGCTGAAAATTCTTGTTGTTGTGATACCACTGTGATGATTACTGTAGACATAATATTCTCCTGTTTAATTAATTAATTGCCTAGCTCCTAGGCCTGTATATTTAGAAATAAAAAAAAGGGAACCGAAGTTCCCTTTTATACAACGTCACTCTTTTCGGTGACTTTATTTTGCTTACAATTACATCAAGTTCTTGACTGCGAACAGGCGATAGTAAACGTTAGACTGTGAGTTCAATTTACCTGCACCCATTGTCAGACCTTCAGCAAACGGATTTGCTACCATGCCGTAACGAGTCTTGAAACCAATCTTAGGTTGGAATGTGAACTGGTCAACTGCACGAACCATTTGCAACGGCACGTAAGGGCAATAGAACAGACCAGCATCATAAGGTGAAGAACCCTTATAACCAATTGTAACCAACTCTTGGTTAGCTGTATAACCGCCATAATATGGATCGATGTACACTTTGATACGACCGTGTAACATACCAGCAAAAGTGTTGCCAGTATCATCAACTTGCAGGTCAGCTTGCAGTGAAGGTGTATAAGAAAGCACACCTGCCATGGCCATTGCTGATGCAACGTCTGAAGAAACGATCATGACGTTACCCTTACCGCGACGGGTTAACTTCGCAATTACGTTAGCATCACGTTCGATTTGGAAGATCAGACCTTTGAAACGCTCAACTGACCAACGACCATTTGAGTCGGTGTCTAAGTCGAAATAACCTGCAGTCGTTGTTCCGTATTGAGCACCGATTTTAGCAGTGTTGTATACAGTACGAATAACTTCGCGGTTAATTTCAGCAAGAATTTCTGTAGACAGAATATTTGACAATTCTGTTTCAGCATCAAGCCCGTGAATTGCTTTCAAGTCTTGAGCCAGTTCAAGTGAATACTCAGCCTTCAATGCACGGCTTTGAGCAGTAACTGTAACCTTTTCAATGCTGAAGGCCATTTGCTGGAATGCAGGTCCTGATTCTGAACCTAACAGTTCAGCAACGGACGTAGGCATTGCAATACCTGTCGTGGTATTTGATGAACCTGAAGCATTAACTTGAGTGTTGCTTGCAACGTCAGAAATGTTCGTACCAGTGAAACCGTACGGATTTGCAAGGGAATTAGCTCCAGAGAAAATCGTATTAGCTTCATTGAAGAATGCTTCTGCACCGCCGCCAACACCTTGACCAGTGCCTTGAGTGTTATAACGTGCGCGCATCGCAAAGATCAGACCTGTAGGTCCAGTCATCGGCTGAACGCCAGCAATATCATAAGCAATCAGGTTAGGCAACGAACGGCGAACCAAACTGATTAAGATTGGATCGAAATTAGATACACCGCCAGCAACGTTTGATGGTCCTGTGTCTGTTAGCGTTTCCATCAGTGCGTGACGATCTTGACGCATTGCTTGTTGTTGGTTTTCCAACACAAGAGCCGTAACAGCACGCTTGTATGGATCTTTAATGGCTTCTAATTCTGGATGCTCCAGAACTGGTGCCCATTTCTTTTGTAGTTCTTCGGTCATGTACATAGGGATAACTCCTTGTTGTGAATCTGTATGTGGTATATATTATTTTACTAATGTCTTAGAAATAAGACTAGCATATTGCTCCATCAAAGGATCTGAAGATTTTGTAACCTTCTTTTCTTCTTCGATTAAAACTTCATCCAAAGCAGACTGTTCCGCAACTTTAACACCAACCTTGAAATAAGATTCAATTAAGGTTGATAGTTTGTTTGAGAATTCTTCTTCAGTAGTAAATTCAACACTTTCTGCAAGTGATTTTAATTTCTCTACTTGGGTCTGCGGCAGGCCTTCACACGCTGTGTAGATTGCCTCAATTTTCTTTTGTTCATTAATTTCTTTTGACAACTCGATGCCACGGCTGATTTCTTCATTCAGTGCTGCTTCTAGTTCAGCAACTTTTTCAGCCATTTCTTCGACTACATTAACTTTGTCTTCTGGAATATCAATCCAGTGTTCAACGAATAGATTGCGTAATCCGCCAATGAAATCTTCTGCAATTTCAGCACGTAGACCTGTTTCTACTGCTAATGCATTTTCTTTCATCCACTCTTCAACCATGTAGTTTAGATAGTCATCGACTTTAGATGCCAAATCTTCTTTAATCTGTTCTACTGCAACTTCAAACTGTTCAATCAATTCTCTTTCAACTTGTTCAGAGATGATTTCGATGCGTGACATAACTGCAGCTTCAAAGATCGTTGTAGCTTTTGATGCAAATTCTTCAGATAGCCCTTCACCTTCCAAAAGTGCGCGAACATCTTCTGACATATCTAGACCTTCAGCATATGATTGGAAAGTTGCACCAGGATTCTTTTGCATTGTTTGTGTAGGTGCTTTACCCATGATACGATCACGAATAGCACTGTACTGGTCTTCAGTAGATTGTGCAGGATGCATAACGTCTTTGCGACCCATGGTTTGCTGTGGCTGGTTTTGTGGCGTAGCTGCACCAACCCCAGCTTTTTCTGCACCAACTGGTGGTGTAGCGCCCGGAGGTGTAGCTTGCGGCGTACCTTTTAGGTAATCTGGCAATTCATCGTCCATTGAATTTGGCGAATGACCAACAAGACCAGCATCTTTTTCACCATAGGCTACTTGTGCTTGTGTTCTATTAGAGCCGACTTCACCACTTGGATGTTGGTCGGAACCTCTTGCACCACGTTTTGCTGCAACATTTGCATCTAAGGTTTCTTTAGAACCTTCTAAAATTGCATTAGCGGCTTCTGAAAGTTTGAATCTTTTCATTTTAAAAAATCTCCTTGATTTTATATTGAATATTTATACGTTATAGTTTTTTCATGAAGTTTTCAAATATGCGAAGACTTACTGTTTCGATTTGCGCTGTAGTTGCAGATTTGATTTCTTTAACTGCTGCTGCGTGGTCTATTTCTGTCCAGACATTATTAATCAACATCCATTCTTTACCTTCCATAATACCGCGAACAAAAGCTCCTGGCGCGGAAGGGTCTGCTACAATATCTGCCGCTGTGGCTAGATAAAAATCGGGCTGAACAATATTAACTCCGTTAACGTTCTTCAATGAGCCCATGCCTCTTGATGAAACTCCCAATTGTGCGCCGCCTTCAATTAGTTGTCGAGCTATGCATCCCATTGGAGTTTCTAAAATCTTTGCTTTACCAATCCATTGATTGCCTTCTTCACGCAACCCAACAATCATGTGTGATACGCGATCCAAATTAATGGTTGGTGATTCTGGATGACCAAGTTCACCAAATGCTCGGTTTTTATTGATGTATTCTTCAGTGTATCGATGAACTTCTTTTTTCATCGTATTGTATTCATATAAACGACCATTCTTATTTTTCTTTTCTGAAACTAAGAATGGTCCTTCAATATAAAGTTCTTTTTTACCGTCACTACCTTCTGTGATGTAATTGACGGTTTCATTGATTTCTTTAATTAGTATCATGTTATCCGTTCCCGATGCCTGGAGTGACACCATAAGGTCTATAATTGAAAGCTGCGGGTTCTTGGAACTGGCCGCGTGAATAATACTCATTGTGTTTTCGTAATTCAAAAATCATCGTATAAGAACAGTTAGCAGTCATGCCGCGGGTTTGGACGCCTATATCACCTAGACAACCTGACATACCTTTAGCATTGTTTGGAATTGTAACCCAGTTACCTGCTGCATCATATTCGCCGTTGCCATTTAGCATAAACATAGCTTGGGCAGTATCTGCATGCCAGAATATACTAACATCACCTGTGCTATCGCAATCATACCACAGTCGATATAAACTTAAACCGTAATATGGTAATGCTGTGTTGGCTGCATAACCTGCAACGTTCATAACTGGATAACCATTTGTGGCTAAAGCTCCACTAAGCGAATTAGCCTTAATTCTAAAGTGATCGTCTTCTTGGCCAGTACCGTCAAATCGTGCAGTTAATTTAATAATTGCATGTTGTGTATCATCTTTTAATACTTGATATGTGTAACTATTAGCCATATTTTGATCCTATAATATTATTAGGTTGTAATGCTTTTGATAATTCAGTTATCCTGCGCTGGTGTAAGTCAAGATTACTTATTTATTAATTTTTTGCAATCGTAATATCAATCAACCTCAACTTCGCTTTGAGTTCCTTCATTTGACATTAAACCTTGTGCAATTTCTTGTTTTTTGGCTTCGATGTGAGCAACAACGCGATCTTGAATTGAAGCATATAATGCATTACGGAATTCAACGCCGTTGTCATCCATTGCATAGTCGATTAATTTTGTTGAGTCCATGTGAGTTTCCTTAGCTGTTTATTGCTCGTTTTACGGCATTTAAAATTGGTGTATATTGTTCGTTCTTTGGATTCTTCTCTTTACTTTGATCTAATCGAATATCCAATTTATTTTGATGTGCGCCTTTTTCCATATCAATTTGCGAAAGCATTTGTTGTTGAGCTACATTAGTGGTAATTTCAACCGGCAAACCTAGCCCCGCTTCTTTCTCTTCTTCCATTTCACTTTGCATGATCTTAATTTCATCGTCATTCAATCTCAACACATTGCGTTGAATCCATGCTTGTGAGAAATATCGACCCGTATAAGGATCAACTTCTTGTAACAAGCTCAAACGATCTTTCATCAACTCAGCTTCTTTGAGTTCAGAGAAATTATTATCTTTGATGAAATTGTAATGAATGTGTTCTTGGAATTCTTTCCATTCTTCGTCAGTGCAAATACCTTTTAATACACACTGTACTCTTAAACATTGGTCAAACAAATCTGAAAACTTTGAACGCAAGCGACCAACAAATTTAGCAAACTTTAGTTCATCTCTGGTGATTTCACCAACACGACCTAAAGAGAACCCAGAACTCTGTGGATCTAACCTGGACACTGGAACGTTCAATGACTTATATAGCTTACGTTCAAAGTATTTAACGTCTTCCAGTTCACCCAGGTTCTGCCCACCTGGTAGTGTAGTAATCTCTGTGCCTTTGCCGCCTTCTCTACGTGGTAACCAGAAGTCTTCCATCATGGACAAGAATTTGCGGTCATCTCTAATTTCACCAGTATTGGCATCATACACAAGTTTGTTCTTGTATTTTACCATAATATCACGGAGATATTGCTCCGCTTTTAATTTGGGAAGATTACCAACGTCGATGTAGAATATACGGCGTTCCGGCGCGCGTGAGATGCGGTAAATAACTGTAGCATCTTCAATCATGCGTAATTGATTCAATGGCTTGATAGCTTTATGTAGATATGACAGGACCACAGCCCTGCGCGAATCCATAAGGCCTGAAACAACTGAAACGATTGAATCTGTAGTAATGCGTGTGCCTACTGGTCCATAGTTCGAGGACGATCCTGTCGTAACTTTGTCATTGAAAATGTAGTATTCATTCACAACATTCATTATTTCGACGCCGGTCCGTTCATCTTTTTGCTTCTTGACTTCACGGACTTTACGCAATTTTCTAGGATCAATGTAACGTAGTTCCCGAATTCCCATTATTGGATTTTCTCTATCGATGATGATATGAAAGAAAATCTTGCCGTCAATGTAATATCTACGGAAAATGTCTTGTGCCATGTCTGTATAATTCAACAAACGCAACACTGTATGAAATTCTTCTTTGATAGCTTTTTTAATCTTGTCTGGTTGTTTTAGATCGTCCAGAACGATTTGAATAATTTTACCGTCGTCATCTTGACAAATCGCTTCATTTACAACATCATCAATTGCTGATTCAATTTCCGGTTGCATGGCCATTTCCCGATATCGGGAAATAAGTTCCACTTCATTCTTTGCAGTTCCATCTAAATCAACATAGGTTCCGTAATAGGCAGCAGAAGTAATCGTTAACGCACCATCATCATTCGACGGCGGCGTAAACGATTGTTGTTTAGCTTGGGATTCTTCTTCCTCTTGGCGAGAAATGGTGAACCCAAAAAGTGAAAATTTATTTGCCATGTGTTTTTGAGATCCAATTCAAATAGTGCATTTTGAAAAAGGGTCGAAACGACCCTTCTCTGTATAAAGTATTATATATTAAGTTGTTAACCCTGTAAGTGTTCCATTTGTACCGGTTGTCCAGTATTGGTAAGCGAATGTAACAGAAAACTCTTCAATTGAATCATTCGAAGCCCAATCCAAATCAATAGGGCTTAAATCGACCGGGAACAGCCCAACAAAGTTATATCCTTTGATTGCATTCATGCCTGCATTGGCTGAAGTTGGTCCAGATTTACTGTATTGGTAAACTTGTGCGTCTGTTGTATAACTTTGTAATGTAGGTGAAATTGAAACCCCTGAAGCTGTACGGACGTTACTTTCATTACTGTTGATTGAATTCATCCAAGCTTCGATTGAATTTCTAATCATGAAGTTTTCATCATTGATAACTGTAATTGTCCAGTCTGCAAATGTTCTATTACCTGCAAATTTCATTTCACGACCAAAGTAATATACCGGCACAGTACCAATTGATGACCCAGGCAGCTGGGCTGCCTTTGCCATGAAAGATAATTGGTTATTTGTTGTGCCCGGAAGAGTCATAACAACCTGAAACAGATTAGGGCGGGCTCCGTCTCCAGTCAGTCTTTGTGTGAAATCGCTAATTTGGAATGCCATTTTTATCTCCTATTTGTTTTTATTTATTACGCTGTGGTATTAGTAATTGTTGAAAAACTAACACCTGTGCCAACTGCAATAAAATTCAACTGGATAAAGTTGATTGACCTAGCGGGTTGGATATAAATGTCACCAACAAATGTATTGCTATCAATGATCTGCGGAGTATTATTTGTAGAATCACAAACAACTTGGAATGCAGTAATACCGCGTTGAGCTTGAACACTACGTAAGAATGGCGTAACTAGCGATACAAACTGAGCTTGTGTGAAAGCATCATTGAATTCAAACAACGAATACTGTGCAGCTTTAGCGATTGCCTGTTCTAATGTAATGAACAATCTACGAACGTTGATTCTATCGAATGCTGATGGTTGCGTTTGCATTGTCTTGTCACCGAACAATACAGTTCCTTGCCCCGGGAAGGATGAAACTGGATTAATACCTACTTGATACAATGCATCTCTACCCGCTTGGTTAGGATTCCATGCCAGTTTAATTACGTTCTTGATTACGCCCCTATTGTAACCTGCTGGTGACCACCATGGATTATTTACTGAGTCTGTATATACACACAGGCCTGCAATGTCACCATTCAACGGCACCCAACGATATGTGTTGTTGTATCTATCAAACATATACTTCCAACCAGAATCAGCAAAACCGTAACTACCTTTAGGTCCGCCAGTTACTGAACTTAACCCTGCCATCCATGAAAGCACATCTTGTTGGATATTAGCATTATTAACAACAGATACAAGTGGTGGAGAAACAAATGCAACACAATCTTTACGAGTTGAAGCCATATTAATAGCGGCCAGTTGTACAGTGTTACTGGTAGCTGGACCTGTCATCAATAAAGAAACCGTGGTTTGTGCAGGATCCGCAAAATAATTCATTGCGGTAATAATGTTAGCATCTGTTATCGTAACATCTGTGCCGCCAGCTAATGTGGATGTATAAGACCCGACCAATGTTGCAAAATTAGTGTTCGCAGCTGGTCTACCCCATGTTGCTGAAGTAGCACTGTAGTTTACAGGATCCATTGCAAAAATGTAATTAGACTTAGTAAAAATTGCATTCTTGTAATAATTAGACAAGCCTGAAGAATCTACACTATCTATAGCTTTAGATAGATATGGATATACTTCTAGAACAGTACCCTTAGTGCCGCTGAATAACCCACCAGTATCTACAACTGCAATGTGGATTTGGTCATTTGCTGCACCTTGTTGTGCGGCCTTATATGTTGTGCTAGGTAAGCCATTAAAGTATCCGGCTAATGAAACATTTGGTAATGCCGTTCCTGCACTAGTAACTGCAACGTTCCATTCAGCAAATGCTTGAGCACTAGAACCTGCATCAATTACAGAAACTGTTAATGAATTTCCTAAAGCTCCAAAATGTCGAGCAATGAAAGGACCATAAGCATTTCCATTTGGTCCAGACAGATACGAATATTGATATACGTCCCTATTTGCTACTTGGATTGTTACCGAAGTATTGGATGTACTATTATAACTGGCCGCATTAATTGCGCGGGACACTTGTAGGTTGTTGCCATAAGCTAAGAATGATGCTGCAGTGAAGAACGAAGCGGCAGTATTGTTGTCTGGTGCACCATACATGCTGATAAGTGTTTTTTCATTGTCAATCGTAACAATTCTTCCTGCCGGACCCCAGGTAAAAGGACCTGCGTAAGCACCGGCGGTAGATACAACTGAAGGTACTATAGTAGTTAAGTTAACTTCTGTTATAACAGGGCCTGGAGATAATTGAGCTGCCATTTGTGTCTTCTCCTTAATTAATTCGTTATTTGGTAATTATACCATGTGAATATTTATAATACGCGGTCTTTAGAGATTTCTCATCATGTCTCTGGTCCATGAGCCGTAAGTATCTCCTCCATTCGCTGTTTCCCAAACGTCACCTCCAACAACTTCAAAGTCGTTTTCTAGCCCGTCTTCTATAATTGGTTCAAGTAGTGCTTCATCATCAATTTGATTCATACTTTCTAATTGAATCTGTTTACGGATATCGTGACTTACAATTTCTTTGAAATATTTCTGTGTCGTTACCCATGCAAATAATACCAGTGTCATAACTAGGTCATCATTTGCACCCTCTTCAGCTTTGAAAGAATTCTTTTCTGCTACAAATGTAGTCAATTCTGAAATTGTATCAAAGTCGTTTGTTATTAATCGGTCACCTTCCAACAACATCTTTAAGTTGGAGCAACCAATGCGTTTGACTTGCGGTGACATTTTAACACCTAACTGCACACCTCTAGCAAAACCTGCAGATAGTTGTTGTGGTTTTTTGTTGCCTGTGAATACTTTCCATAAGTTTTCGTATTCTAATTCTGAATGTAGAATTTCTGCAACTTGTGGAGTGTTGTTGATTTCTATTAGAATGTACGCATCATTATATAGCCGTGCTGCGTTGTATATCATAGTAGGGAATAACAACGGTGAAACTGAAGAACTGCTGTACTTGGCCACTTGTTTATATGGCATTTTTGATATATCGAATACTGAGAATGCGGAAGCGTCCATGTTCCTGCCCTCAGAAACGTCTACTGTCATTGCGTATAGATGATCCTTGACTGTATCTCCATCATCTTTGATTGGTTGCTCATATATCTTCATCTTGTCATGTTCATACACAGGATCAACATATGTCAATTGTTGTAATTTTTGGCCAGATATCAGTGTGTTTGTAGAACCCAAGAATTCACAATTGTGAGACACAACTCCATTAGAATAAAATTGGTATGCTTCTACACCAACAACATCCAAAAATTCAAATTTACCTTCTATGTAATCTATATTGAATAATGAAACATAATCATTTTTTGTTTTTATCTTATCATCAAAGGTTAACTCCACGGCTTTTTTCCAACCAGATTCTGTCAAAAATTGATGTAAAGTTGAACACTCCACATGTTTACCGTCGCATAAATCCAATACAATTTTTCCAGACTTTTTAACTGATTGTACACCTTTAAAATTTTTGAATCCGGCCGGCGTTAGTATTTCATATTCACTTTGTTCATAGAACATTTCGTTTGCCTTTGATTATGTTTATCATTTGTTTGTCTGATATGCAATATTTACTGTGATATGTTTTAGCAAATGCTGTCTCATAGCTTACAATTTTTCCATTTTTACTTTTTGTTCCGGCTTCAGGTAAGTTAGGTTTTTCGTTATATAGTGCAATAATTTCTTTACATTGTTCATCTTCCAATTTGCAATTATGCCTTTTGCCTTGCCGAACAGAACTCATTTTTTCTATAGTTTCTACACTAAAACAATTTTTTTTATTTTTGTTCCATGGTATATTACCTTTTTTTGCGCCACCAACGCCGGGTCTTTTTTTGCCGGTCTGTAACTCTGAACTGTATTTTGGACCTAATCCTAATCTTTTTGATATTAAAGCCGCAGCAAACCAATCTTCTTGATTTAAATGAATTTCTAAGTGCTCACGTATAGTTAAAAGTTTCAAATTGGTTAAGTCGTCATTATTATGATTTCCATCTACATGGTGAATTTCATATGAAAACCCCATATCGTCTTTTGGTATTGGTCCAAAATTTTTTATCCATAATTGGCGGTAGTTCATAGCATTTCCAAGGAAGTTTAACTCATATTATTTAGTAATTCTTTGAGTTTAACTTCCTTGACAGTATTTGTTAATTTATCTTTAATCGTCACCACAGTTTCACCGTCAAGGCACTCAAACTCTTGTCGGAACTGTTCTTGAGAAGTGTTCCGAATAGTTTCTTCTTTCCATTTCTCATCTCTTCCTGGCACCATGGACCAATGAATTTCAAACGGTTGATATCCGTTTTTCTTATTGATTGCATCCATCCACAATTTGTAGAATAGATTCATACCATTCGGTGTAGATACGATAATGATCTTGGTTGTTTTACCCGAAGAAATAACTGGATACACCGAGTTGAAGAACTCATCAGCAATATTGGCTGGAACGAAAGCAAATTCGTCCAAGAATACTGCATTAAAACTTCCTCCACGAACAGCAGAAGATGATGTAGACGAGGCCATAATCTTAGAACCATTTTCTAGTTCTACGTTACCTTTGTTCCATGTAATGATGCCCTGTTGCAGCCATTCTGGTAAGTTTTCATATGCAAGTTGGTACTTTGCTAGAATGTCCCGAGCAAGTGAGCCTTTATTGGCAAGAACTGCAATATTTTGAGAATCTGTAAACAATGTTAACCAAAGGAGATATGCAACTGATGTTGTAGTTTTTCCAACCTGCCGCGGGCATTTGGTAATAACGAAACGATTTTGTTGAAACAGCCTTAACATCTGTTTCTGAAAGTCCCACATCTCAAAGGGCATTAAGCCTCGGTCGACGTTGACGATTTTAATATAATGGGTTGCAAAATAAACTGGATCTTTTGCACACTTCATATACTCTTCAACTTGTTCTTGCGTGTAGTTGAGTTGGACACCAGCCCTTTTTAGAAGTGGATTATCACGATACGAATTTTTATTAGAAATCATCTATTGCCTTTGATCAACTCACTCAATTCTTTTGTGCTTCCAACAAAGATGGCTTTATCGATGGTTGTGCCACCAATTTCTTGTTTTTTATCCATATCTCTCATTTGTTTTTGCACTGCAAGCAATTCTTTATTTGCATCAACCATGTTTTTGAATATTGTACCGTATACTTCAAATGCCCTGGGATGTTGGCCTGCTTTCGCTATCATCAATATTTCATCCATTGCATCTTTACCCTGATCTAACAGGTCTTGTAGATTTGTTTTAGTTTGCTCATACGCATCAGACAAATCTTCTTCTAAATCTGGAGCAGTTGAAGTAACTACAGGCAGATTAATTTTTTTGACTGCGGGTAAAACTTTAGGTTCTGAGACCTGAAATATTTCACCCATAGATTTTTCAAAGTTATTCATTATGTTATTCAATTATGGTTGTGGTGTATGTATAACTGCTATTAGAGTTGGCATTACTTGGATTTGGTGTAATAGTAATTTTACTGTACTGCGTTGGTGAAACTGCATATGAACTGAATAAGTAATTGGCATTTGTTATTTTACCAATCACTGGTTGATTCGATACAAAATTGCCAGTTAATCCGGTTGTAGTTAAAACATTATTATACCAGCTTAATACTTTAGCTGAAGCAGTTGATAAGGATGAATTGGTTCCTTGGTATACAATCTCACCCAATTGGTAATTCCCAGTACCACCTGCAACCATATTAAATGCCACAGATTGCAATTCATTTGGATCATTATATACGTTAGTAATTGATGTGTTGATTAATCCTGTAGAACTTATTGCACCAAAGATAAATCCTTTGACGGTAAAGTTTAGTGTCCAAATAACCATTCTAGTATCTGCTTCTTTGTCACCTTCATATGTGACTTCATAATCGGTATTGTTTAGTATAATTGGAACTTCTTTGATGATACCCAATTCTGGAATCATGTTGACTTTAATTGTATAGTCTGGTGCAAAATACGGTAAAATGTGTTCAATAATCTGATTACCGTCTTCAATATTTCTCACATAAAGATACAATGAAAAATCAAAGTTGTATGGCACCGGATTATATTGGGATACTACACCTGAACTGGTTTGTGCAAAATTCTTGCCACTAGTGAATTGTTTTCTGGTAGAATCATATGCCAAACCATTCATTTCATATGACATTCTAGGCAATGTTATTTGGACTTTTTTATCTAGTGTTGGATCACCCTGTAGTCGCATAACATACAATTCTTTAGTTGCATAATCTATAGGAACAATAAACCGTTCTTGTTCCGTTTCGTCTGGATTATACCGCAACAACGTGATTGAATTGAACAAGTTACCAAAGGCGACTGTCAATTTTCGGATCATTCTATTGTATGTAATATTTGACATTATAGCCCACCAATTGGATTATTTTCAGCTGTATTGATAATTGGGGCACCAGAAGTTTCAAGAATACTGTTGGCATAAGATTCTTTTATTGCTGGAGAATTTAACGGATCATAAGTTGTCAATACAAATCTTGCATTACTTGATGCTCCTATGATAATATTATTGCCAATAAATTCACCTGCAATATTTGTTACTGACAATGTGTTTGTGTGTGGTATCCAAGACTGTACAGTAGCTACTGTTGTTGCATTTGCATAAGTACTATCTGCAGATTGGAATACAAGTTCTTTGATCCCGTAAGTTCCTGTTCCTGCACCAGTATTTAAGTGTATGGTGTATGCAGAATCTGTAACAACTTGATCTATATCTGGCATACCAGTAGAAATAACTTCTTGTGAATACTTGAATTTTTCTAATTCCAATTCATAAAAATATGGCGCTTTTCTTCCCAACATGAATGAATCTTTATTTTGTTCAACAAATCTTATTTCATATATTTCACCACCACCATTCAAGAAGGGCACATACACCAAATCGCCTTCAAGTGGTCTGGCTTGTGGATTTTGAGGTGTTCGTTGGGCAAAACTGCGTTTAGATACAATCACAGTGACATGATTCCGGATTTCTAAACCAAATTTAGAAAAGAAATCTTTTTCACCCATATGACCCATGACACTGGAAAGATACATCTCCACAGGAAATGCAGCATTAAATTTCTTTACCGGATCTTCACCATAAAGTAAATCTCTAGCGATTTCATTGTCGTTAGGAATATAAAATGCGTCAAAACCCATGATCTTGATAGACTCAACAATCAAGTCTTCAATGATCCTTTGTTCTGGTTTTGATTGGTAGTTGGAGAAATATTTACTGGTAGCCATGTTAATTCATAAAGAATTCTAGAATTCCGCCGTAGTTCTTTTCCATGTCTGCTTCAAGTCTTCTTATGTCCAATAATGCAGCATCGGTAGTTTCTTTTCCGTTCAATACTACTCCACCAGGCAACTGCAGGCCGCCAAATTTAGACATGTTTTCTCCCCAATTTCTCTTGATGAGTGCAGTAGAATATTCTTTCAACCAACGGTCATTCCATACATTAGGATACTTGGTTGTATCTAATCCAGCATAGCACTCTGAGATGATTGTTGTGCCTAACGGCGATTGTTGATTTCCCCAACCCCAGTCGATGTAGAGTCTTTGCATTGCACGGTTCCAACGAATAGGAACCGATCCTGTGAACATAAGTTCAAGTGAGCGTAGGTGTTGTTGTGTGAGTGTGTAATTCACGTAGGATGCAGACGTAAAGTCATACAACTCATTCAATCGTAACTGGTATCTCAAGTCAAACATATTGATAGAAGACTGTGAATCTACTACTGGAAATATGCGAGTTATGCCAGAAATTTCAAGATTGTCGTCTTCTTTGTCTAATGCTGCAGAAGCATCTAGATACTTATTGTTAATATCGGTTTGTGTTAAGACATGGATCCAGTAGAATTTTTGTGTGCCGTCGAAGTGGTAATCTTGCCAATACTGAATGGCGTCATCGATTCTATCTTCGATTTGTTCATCATCTATATTGATATCAATGACCGGCGCACCCAGTCTACGGAGACAATAGTTCTTAAAATCTTGCCTATTTGTTATCGACGCCATTGGGTAATCTCCTCTTAATATCCTATTTATCTTTCAAAAACTTGCGTAAAAAAAATGTAAACTGGTTTACTTTTGCGTTTTTGATGTATAAATAACCATTTTAACATGTCTTTATTAAAGGAGAAACTGACATGACTCAGCAAGAGCAACCAAAAGTGACAATCACATTAACTATAGATGCATTGAATGTAGTGGCCGCAGGATTAGGAAAACTTCCAATGGAAACGTCATTAGAAGTATTCAATGAGATCCAGAAACAAGCTAAAGATCAACTGAATTCTGAACCTGCACAAACACAGGTTGTTCAATAACTAGTTACGGGCGTTCAGCCGATTGGACTTCAGTAGTCAAAATGTCTACTGAACGCTCTTGAGTTAGTAGAGCTTTTGTTACTAACATAGGAAAGCCGGCGACTACTCTGTCTGTTGATGTTAGGTCAATAGAAGAGGCGTTGTCGAATCGTGTCTTCCAGAGTTCTACTTCAGCATCTGTCTTAGCAGCATTGATGATGGATATGAACTCTGCGTCGGTCATACGATTAAGTAGGGCTATTTTAGAAATAACGTTAGGTTCAGGAACAGTCAATGGGGCTGGTGGGATTACAGGAGCAGTGAATACTGCATTCTCATAAGTCCAGCCAATTCCAGGCTCTGGTGTGATATCGGTGAGATTGATCCAAGTACCATCAATATTCATTGCTTCTTCAGCAATGGCTATATTACGTACTACGTTATCCGCACCTACTATTGCAAATCTTAACATTGTCATTCTCCTTATAAATAAAAGCGAATTGCAGCAAAACCGTTGCCACCTAAAGAAAATGAGCTACCTGCGGGTCCACCACCACCACCGCCTCCTCCAATTCCGCCTGAACCACCAATTCCAGTTGAACCTGCAGTACCCGCACTTAATATACCACCACCACCACCACCACCACCTGGTGTGCCTGAACTTCCTGCCCCACCTGCAAACCCAGCATATCCCCAAATAGATATAGTAGCTAAACTACCCCCAGATCCACCTTGTCCATTACCCCCTCCACCACCGCCACCAAAAGAACCTGGACCACCAATACCACCGCCGGATGAAGTATAATTTACACCACCGCCGCCTCCTGGACCAGCACTGCCACCTGGCCCCGATCCAACAGATATTGCACCGCCGCCTCCGCCTCCGCCACCTAGCGATCCCGGCATACCATTAGTACAAGTAGCTACAATAGAAGAATTAGTACCTACACCACCTACACCACCTAATCCTGTGATACTACCATTATTATAGATATTTCCGCTGGGTTGATTATTTGATGAATAAAATCCACCAGTAGTTGGATAGCAATTCCAAATTAATTGTCCAGGAAACGGACTACCGCCCATTCCTCCAGAAATATATTGCTGTACACTCCCACCTCCACCTCCACCACTTGTACCCGATCCAGAATAGTAACCAGGTGGAGTATAAATATGAGAACCGTGCCCGCCACCACCAACTTCAGCATACTTTGTTCCAGCCGAAGTTACTGACGTAGAACCCCCAGCAGTTGCATTAGCTGCACTACCAGCACCAACTATTATGTATAAGGGATATCCAGTAATAGGAATAACGTATACAGATAGTCCACCAAAACCTCCACCTCCACCTCCATTACCATACGAACTGTTTCCTCCAGATCCGCCTCCACCACATAGTAGAGCTTCAATGCGTTGAGTACCTGGTGGTACAGCAATAGTCCTAGAAGTTAAAATAGTAGGAGTTTGAATATACCTAGAGATTGATCCTGCGGGTACTCCTGAACTAGCGCCTGGAAAGTTTCCTACATTCATTAGAAGTCCCCAGCGCGAGTTACTAAGACGTTGAAGCCCTCGGCGTTGTTAGTAGACGCTCGTAATGAGTATCCAGTAGGGATAACAAGACCTTGATTCAATAACGTGTAACTCCAAACAGCCTGAGTAGTGCTAGGTGTAGTTGCAGTGACTAGAATCTCCTGCCATAGGAATCCTGCAGTGCCATTGTGTACAAACAACCTAATCACACCAGCAGTTGTAGAAGCACCCGTAGCGACGATATAGATGTCATCGATACGTGAACCAGATGAACCTGCTGTAAAAATCGTCGTGTATACACCAGTGGCGCCATCACGATTGGTGTTTGCAGTCGCTGTTAGTGCTACTGTCGCTGCTCTTACTGTTGATGCGTATTGTGCTGATGTAGACATCGTTCTTCCTTAGGTTATTCCAAATGATTGTGTCATGTAGTCCGGGGGTCCAGCAGCAGCACTGGTCTGAACAGTACCATCAGGAAACTTGAAGCCTCCCGTAGTAGAGTAGATCAGCCCGGCTACACTTAACATATATGAGGTGTTAGCCGCGATGCCAAGCCCTACCGGACCGGCGTAGTAACTGGACTGGTTCAGTGCTAGCGGAAAGCTAGATAAGAACTTAGCATTCGTGGTCATAGGTTATCTCTCGTTAGGCTGTATAGGGTCAGTTAAGATTTTAGTAGCACGCTCTTGTGTTAGTAAACCTTTTGTTACTAACATCGGAAATCCTGCGACTACTCTGCTGCCGTCGTTTAGGTCAATTGTTGTAGCGTTGTCGAACCTAGTTTTCCAGAGTTCTACTTCAGCGTCCGTTTTAGCTGCGTTGATGATGGCTATAAATTCAGCATCAGTCATACGATCAAGAAACGCAATTTTGGTGATGATGCTAGGTAGTACTACAACTGGACCGTCAACAAACACACCGTTCTCGTACTTCTTGCCGAGCAGAGTAGTATCATACTCGGCAATCTCTATCATATGTGCAGCGTCTATTGTGCCGGTAGTTTGATTAATTCCAACTACAAGGTTATTGTCGTCTAATTGTACATAATTTGGCATATCTATCCTTTAATAATATTCAATTACTTGCCAACTAATTCTATTATAGTATGTGTAAGCACCACTTACATAGTATCCTCCAATATATGTGAAGGCTGTACTTGTTAAACTAGCTAAAGCTGGAGTTAAAGCATAGTAACCTGTACTTACAAATACATATCCACCCAAATTTAATATAATATAAGATTTTGCTGGATTAACAGCACTTATGGTTACACTTACAGTTTGTGCTTCAGAATATTGACCCATATTAGCACCCGCACCATTAAAAGATACACCCGTTTGTATCGACTTTACCCCACCTGTTGTAAATTGAGTTAAGTTACTCATAGTGTTGCCCACCCTATAGTTGCGTTGAGATACCTAAGTTGTAGTGTGGTATAATTTGTGGTATTTATTGTAAGACTTTCTAATAACCCCATAATCTTATACGATGCAGTATTAGCAACCACATTATTAGCTAATCCATTACCTGAAGTGATGTAGATTAAATCTCCAGCAGTAGCAGTAGCCGGCATTGTAATAGTAGTAGCCGCCGCGTTTGTTATTACATAGTGATTACCAGCTGCAGCAGTTTGAGTAGTACCAGAAACTATGACTAAAGTTGGGAAACCTCCAGCAGGAGCATTACTGGTCCAAGTTGTGCCGTTACTAGTAAGGACATTTCCTGAAGCTCCTGGGCTTGATAGACTTGTACCGCCATTGGCTGCTGGTAAAATTGTTGTAGGTCCGGTTCCACCGTTGGCTACTGGTAGAATCCCTGTAACTCCTGTAGTTAGTGGTAATCCAGTAGCATTGGCAAGTGTAATTGTAGGTCCTACGCTGAGTACTGCATTACCAGTGCCGGTTACACCAGTTAGTGCAGTGCTGGGTAGCTTCCAAGCGGTACCATTCCAAGTCCAGGTTCTAGTACCATAGGTGTAGGTTTGGTTAACCGTTGGGCTTGAAGGGAAAGCTAATGCCATAATTATTCCTTAGCGAGCGTTAGCGAAATTTAACGGGACTTCGGCGAAGGCTGCGTAGATATATGTTGCAGATGTATTAATGGACCCGGTATTATCGCCCCTAATCTTAAAACCATTTGACACAAAATCTAACAGATTAGGCGACTGAGTGCCTTCAAGATCAGATACGTTTGGTCGAAGGTTTGCGCCTGTAGCATTGTATGTGTTGCGGGTAGAATCATACACAAGCCAACTCAATGTTGCGTCCGTTGATGATTTAATCATTACCCACCGCGGTCTAAACCCAGTGTATATAAACGGACCATCTGTACTAGCATTGCCTGTGTATGTACCAAATTTGGAGTACCCTGCAACTGGTGCCCAACAGTAGTTAACGTAAGTTTCTCCGTTTTCATTACCATAACCATATACCGGGGGTGTAAATACATTAGCCGTCGGCGCTGTATTCCAATTACCGGAATTTTTGGCCGAGGTTGTATTTAACCAAAGATTAGCATTACCGTTAGATATGTGATAGGTGGACCAGTTTAACAAACCTAATCCTCCAGAGCTTCGTTTTTTAGTTATAATAAAATGCGGAATAGCTCCTAACCCATGCCCTACAGTAGCAACCCCACTTAAAGTGTCAACACCATTACCAGTATACGTCACAACAGAGAAACCGGCAGGTTTGTTTGCACTCACCGATGATGTAATAGTTCCAGAAGTGTTGGCTACCGCTGTGCCACCGGCTTTCCATTGCCAAGCTACATAAGTATTTCCATTAATATTTACATTTGAGTCGGAACTAATACCAAGAGAGAAACCATCAGAATTAAATGCAGTTAAACCAGTAGTATATGTTTGTTCCGCAGTAGTGGCATCCGAGAACATTGTTTTATAAACACCTCTAACTGAGTCTATAAGATTATGTGATCCGGCAACCCGTGCTTTTACCCAAACTAAATCTGGTTGAAAAGAAATACTATTATTTGCATTACTAATACTTCTAGTAGCACCAGTTCCAGTGTAGATCGTAGCAGCCATCGCTGCTGCAGGATTCGGAACTGCGGAAGCTGGCAAGTTGAAAGTATTTAATGCTAGATAGCCTGCAGGAATTGAAGCCTGCCAAGGTTGTTGACCAAAGTTTACGGAGCCTGTTGCGTAGTTGTCTCCCATGACACCCATCATAGGTACCCAAGTAACACCAGCAGAAATAAGATCAGTAAATGCAGCGCCAGTCTTAGATGCGCCGCTCGTAGGAACCCCAGAGTTTAGCCACGTACCGTTCTTACCAAAGTACAGCGCCCCGTTATCCATGTCAATGGCAACTGTAATAATATCATTTAATGCTGCGGCAGCACCGTAAGAGGTATAGGTTCCATTGCTTGCTTTTGTACCATCATATCCATAATAACTTCTAAAAACTGATGGTACGGCTTGCGTTTTAATAGTTGCAACATCCATTATACCAGGTTCAGAGTATGCTACTGGAGCCCCTGATTGTGACACATATTCATAATACCATTTTCCAGTTGCTGGTATAGCTATAGTTCCTTGTATCCATCCAGCACCAGTACTTGCCCGATTATAAGACCAAGACAGATTACCATTACTGAGAGCAATTGGTGTCGGAGTCATAGTTGTTCCGCCAATCTGTAGCGGATTCAACACAGCATAATTACCAACAGTAATACTTGTCGGTGTTGGGCTGTCTATTAGCGAATCGTAAGTATCTCCGGCAGTAAGACTAATATTTGTGGGTGTCCAATTATTACCATTAGTTGATGAGTCTTTACCAATCGCAGCGGCTGTATTAGCGCTATTATCTGCAAATTTAAGGCAGAAACCATTTGTGCCATAAGTACCTGCGTAAAACTTAGGAACCCAAGCTCCTGAAGTTACTGAAACTTGACCAAAACTTGCAGGGGTTAAGGCTTGACCGTCTACGAAGTTGACCTCGGCCATTTCGCCGTCGAAGAATTGCGTGGTGTTATAAGCAAAAGAACTAATTTGATGCAACGCAGTGGAATTCCAAAACGATTGTGTGTTTTGTGCGGGTGCGCCAACAGTAAACGTAATTGTTTGTGAAACCCCATTTACATATATAAGCATCCGGTTTGCGGCAGTTGCATTTGAAGAGTCCCAAACAAAAACAATATGATACCAAGCAGCAGGGTCACGGTAAACGGCGGGTGTGTAGGCATATCCCGCAAGGTTTGTGGGTTCCCACTCTAGAGAATCTGGATACGTTGTGGAAAACCTAGCAATATCATACCCAGCAGCAGAAAAAATTGTATTGGTTGCGTTAAGAGTTCCGCGCTTTACCCACATGCTCATTGTCCATGTGGTGCGGTTTCCAGCACCAGCAGGAGTCCTGTTCAAATACGCACTCGCAGAAGACCGTAAACGCAACGATCTAGCAACTGCATATGTAGCGGTAATAGTAATAGAGAAAGCCTTAGGGCTATCTTGCAATTCAGCATCAGTAGCGACTACTGTAAAGTTAAAAGTAGTATCTGAAGATATGCCAGTTACGGTACCAGATAGTAGGCCGCTACTAGATAATGTTAACCCTGTAGGTAGAGTACTACCACTTTGCAACGCATAGACAACTGAACTATCGCTAGTACCAGATAACTGTATAGAGATAGCGGTATTAAGCATACCATTAGGTAGCGGTGATGTAGATACCCAAGTTGGAAGCGCACTAAAGGTAATTGCATTAACCCTGATTGCTACTGCTCCACTGGGATTACTAACATAAAGAATGTAAGTGCCTGCAGCTAGAGCAGGTAGTTGAGCACGCACTTCAGTAGAACTTATAAAAGTTACTGAAGTTGCTATTACAGTACCAACTACTACGGTACATCCGCTAACAAAACCTGTACCTGTGACTTTGATGTATCCACCAGTTAAACTAACTGCGGTGTCATCAGTATTAGCATAGCTGGCATCAGTAACTGTGATACCGCTGATAATTACTCCGTCACCAGGTGGCCCTTGAATACCCTGAATACCCTGAGTAGCACCTGCTTGAGATGCTTCTACCCAAAAGTTTCCAGTACGTATATATAAAGAGCCATCAGTAGTATCATACCACATCATTCCTTCAATAGGAACTGCAGGTGCTGTAGGTCCACTGAAACTCGCTGTGATTGATGCGTCACTGGCAAAGCCAATTAATTCTATTTCATCATTGAGTGCAGCACCTGCTGTAAGAGTTACTGAGGTGCCTGATGTTGCTGTATAGTCAACAACGTTTAATCGTACACCGTTCTGATATACGTCCACATAAGGAGGTGAGTAAATTACTGCAAAAACGGTTTGACCAGAGGTGGCTATATAGCTTCTCTTGTCTATAGCGTTCTTGCCGCTGCCCTGGATTAGTGTGCTTAATTGTGTCATGGTTTATTTATCAACGTGCATTGGCGTACTTCAGCGGATTCTCGGCGAAGGCTGCGTAGATATATGTTGAGCCGGATGCGTTTGTTGCGCCGCCACCAGCATCTCTACTCTTAAAACCGTTGGACAATATGTCAAGTGCGGCGGATGGGGTACCCTCTGCGTCTGACAAGTTGGCAAACAACCAGTTGCTACTTGTGTTATAAGTTGAAGTGGATGTGTTGTAGATATTCCAATTGCTTATATCACTAGTACGTTTAATCATCAACCACCGTGGCCTAAACCCAGTGTAGATAAACGGACCATCCGCACTACCATTGCCCGTGTATGACCCGAATGCGCTGTAACCTGCTACCGGTGCCCAGCAGTATGCGACTTGAGTTACCCCGCTTG
>Ga0114962_10000452_pt1 | contig 36508 bp, 34 predicted proteins | sample C_130820_MF_Meta_FD_87017 | JGI IMG/M metagenome (GOLD analysis project Ga0114962, IMG submission 87017) | Freshwater microbial communities from Lake Croche, Canada to study carbon cycling - C_130820_MF_MetaG | ecosystem: Environmental > Aquatic > Freshwater > Lake | place: Lake Croche, Canada...
AAATAAAAATATACTCATTGCTCATATAGCTCCTTTTAATAATTTTTATTACTAAATTTTCCTAAAAAAATTTTAGAATATCAATTTCATATAATGAATTTAGCAAAGTAAAATAAAAACTGCGACTAAAAAGTCACACTATTTTATATAGCACAAAATAAATTCAATTTTATTGATTATTTTAACTTTTAATTAACTTGAGTATTTCATACTCCCTAACTTAATAATAAATTTTCATATGTAGGAATGTTATGATAACACTTGAGAAAAATTTTATACTAATAAATGAAGAAAATGAATTAGCTGAATTAGAACTTCATTCCGCAATAATTACAGGTGACAAAATAAAGGCTATAAAGTTTTTAGAACAAAATAATTCCGTAATAGATAAAGCAGACAGACAAGGTAACACTCCTTTACATCTTGCAGCATTAAATAACTATCCTGAAATTATTTCAGCACTTATTAACTCCTATGCTTCTACTATTATTCGTAATTCAGAAGGTAAAACAGCATTGCAAATTGCTCAACAATTAGATCATGAAAAATGTATTGAATTACTATTAGAGAATGAATCTATTTTCTCAAATAAAATTTCTGTACAACCCAAAGAAGTGAATCTACATGAACAAGCTAAAGAATTAGTAAATGACTCAATTTCTAAAAAAATTTCTAAGAAAGAATTTTTTAAAATTACTTATACAATGATGAGTACAAAATTTAATCTTGGTAAAATTAATTTTGATGATCCAAAATTATTAGAAATCATGAATAAAAATTTTGGACTTATGAAAATATTAAGTGCTGAACAAAATTTAATTACAAAACATCATAAAATTTTAGGCATAGTAAGAAAAACTATTGCTGGTATTTGTGAGTTTTGTATGAAAAACTTACAAAAAAATCACACATCAGAAATTTATTTTATAAGTAAAGCAGAGTCTCTTATAGAAGAAGAAATTGTGCGTGCAAAAACTATTCAATCAGCTAAATTAAATAACTTACTAAAATTACAAACAAAAAATATAGAAATTACAAAACCAAAGCTAGATTTACATATAAAAAATAAAAGTGATAGCTTTGATGAGCTCAAAACTAAAGACCAGCACGATGGTAATAATTCTATAGTTTGTCTTTCAAATTTAAAAATCCTAAAAGAAAAAGTTTTATGTAAACTTTCTAATAACAAAACATATTTTTTAGATTCAGTTAAAGTTATACCACTTAGTATAGTATCCAAAGTAGAAGCACAAAAAATGTTTGATCTGTCAAGTAAAAGACTTGAATTTGAGAAAATAACAAATAAAGTTAAATTATTATTATCTGCTAGAATTTTATCATCCAGTGACTTAAAAACATTGGATCATTTAATGCGTCCTGGAAAAGCTGAAGAAATTCATATTATTAACTTCATACCCACGACAACAACTTATGAAACCCACTGGATAGATATAACAGAACAAGCATTTATTACCGGTGCAGTTATTCATAATTTTAATTATAATGGATTTAAAGATAACGATGGTTCAATAAGTAGAAATGATTTGATTTATAATGGTATAGCTATGGTAAATACACTATTAGAAGATCAAATACATCCAGATAAAATTATTTTACAAGGACATGGCTCAGGAACAGAGATAGCTACTGAAGTTGTGAAACAATTTTTAATCACGGATGATATAGAGCTTACTCATTTTAGTTACAACTCTAACAACTCATTACAAGATAAAAATAATAATTTTACCAAGAAAACAAAAAAAGAATTATCAAAAATCGCTATTTTTGATTCAAAATTAGCTAACATTTTTGAACGAATTGGTCCGAGAAGATTACATGCACATAATGATGAAAAAAATAAAAAAACATATAGACTATCTAATAAAAAAAGAATAAAAAGTAATCTTGATGATTGTCCAGAAGCGTTTATAGAAGTTAGAAATTTTTTAGAAAAAGAAGCTTCTGGACTTCGCTTAGCGCCTCATATTAAACATAAGGCAGCTTCTGATTGGCAATTAAAAGACATAGAAACAACTTCTGGCATATCTTATTTCCAATTGCTTAACTATTTTATTAGCAATTCACAAAAGTTATTTGCTGAATTCCCAGAATTTAAAAATCCAAGTGTCCAAAAAAAACGTGTAGAACATATACATAATGATATGTCCTTAGCAAACGTTATGAAAAGTAAGTTAGAGAAACAAGATAGCAGTTGTGTTTGTTAGAGAATTTGCTATACATATTATTACTTTATAGAGGATTATTATGAGTAAAGATAAACGTTTTGCTACACTAAAATTCGATAATAAAACTATAGAATTGCCAATATTATCAGGATCAGAAGGCCCTGATGTTATAGATGTTACAAAGCTATACGCTGAAGCTGGTATTTTCACCTACGATCCTGGATTCATGTCAACAGCATCTTGTTCTTCAAGCATTACTTATATAGATGGAAATGCAGGCATTCTAAAATACCGAGGCTACCACATTGAAGAATTAGCAGAAAAAAGCAACTTTCCTGAAGTGGCTTATCTATTACTAAATAATCGTTTACCTAGTAAAGCAGAACAAGATAAATTCATTAAAAATATAACCTACCATTCGATGGTTCATGAACAATTACAATTTTTATTACGCGGCTTTCAGCGAAGCTCACACCCAATGGCTGTGATGGTTGGAGCTGTAGCTTCATTGTCTTCGTTCTATCATGACTCGTTAGATATTAATGATCATACTCAACGTGAAATTTCTGCATATAGACTAATTGCTAAAATGCCAACTCTTGCTGCTTTAGCTTATAAAAACAGTATTGGTCAACCATTTATGTATCCAAAGAACAATTTAGGGTACACAGAAAATTTTTTACAAATGATGTTTGGTACTCCTTGTGAAGAATATGTTGCGAATCCAATAGTAGTAGATGCATTAGATAAAATTTTTATTTTACATGCTGACCATGAACAAAATGCTTCTACATCAACTGTAAGGTTAGCTAGCTCGTCTGGAGCTAATCCTTTCGCATGCATTGGCGCAGGCATAGCTTCTTTATGGGGCCCTGCACATGGAGGTGCTAACGAAGCTGTAATCAAAATGTTAGAGCAAATAAAATCTAAAGAAAATATCCCAGCATATATAGAGCGTGCTAAAGATAAGAATGATCCATTCATGCTTATGGGATTCGGACATAGAGTATATAAAAATTATGACCCAAGGGCTGCAGTACTTCGCAAATGTTGCCATGATGTTTTACAGAGCCTTGGTGTTACTGATCCATTACTTGATATAGCAATAGAACTAGAAAAAATTGCGTTAAATGATGAATATTTCGTAGAACGTAAATTATACCCAAATGTTGATTTTTATTCGGGCTTAATTTACAAAGCATTAAAAATTCCTACAGCAATGTTTACCGTTTTATTTGCCGTTGCAAGAACTGTAGGTTGGGTTGCCCAATGGCAAGAAATGCTTTCTGATCCTGCGTTTAAAATAGGCAGACCAAGACAATTATATATAGGCGAAACAGAAAGACATTTTGTAGAAATGAGCAAAAGATAGTAGTCACCTTTTATTAGAGTAGCATTTCTGCTCTATCAACAAATTAAAGTTAGTATCATTTTTTCCATAATCATAAGATTTAAATGTCGTAATTTTGTATTTAGCAAATGTTTCTAAATCTTGCTTGATATTCCCATTTAAATTTGATTTACCATGAAAAAAACTCAACACTTCAAAAGGACCGTATAAATGCATTACTGCTATTAAACTAGAGGGAGTCACTAATATATGATCTATATATTTATTTAATTCATAATAATAAATATTTTTATAATAGATGGTAGATAGCTCTTTCATAATATGATCTTGAATCAATGGCATAAATAAAAAGTCATCTCTAGACTTAATACCATTTTTACCAGACCATAACCCAAGTAAGTTATTATGACATGGAAATTCTTCTGAAATAAAGTAACCTGTTTTGACTAGATCATTTTCACATAAATTATAACGTCCTAAACATTGATTTTTATCAAAGAGTTTAGCGCTACGATCACCTATTTGATTATAAAAATTGTTTTCATCGTCAGTAATAAATTGCTCTGTAATTTGAAAGCGTTCTGACAATAATTCATCTGGAAAATTAATGTAATATATTGCTAGGCTTATCAAGATAGAACCTAGAATTATTTTAATAACTAAAAAATTAGAACGTGCAATTTTACTCAAGATCTATTCCTTTATTATTAGTTTTAGTAATTCTAAATTCTAGAATTTCATAAGTAGCAAGTTTTGCAATATTAAATGGCTCACTTTTAAGCATATCGTTCACAATACTCTTAGAAGCAGCTTTAACTAAAATTATTCCACCTGTCCTTGGAACTTTCCTGCCAGATGCAACAAAATCACCTGAAAGATAATGCTTATCTAACCATACGTTATGAGCAGCTAAATGCTGCTCTATCTTTTCTATTGGCTTTACATAAGTAATATTAACAAGAAACATACATGACCATTAGATTAATTTATAACGATATCTTTAATTATGAAATCTAATTGTTTTGAAAAGTTTAGCATACTAAAATCTTTAACTCTATCATTTCCTGATTTGATTAATTTATTGGCAATTTTTTGACTCTTTAGAATAAAAAATATTTTGTCTGCAAGATCAACCGGATTAGATATTTCTACTAATAACCCATTTTTTCCATTTATAATTATTTCAGAAGGACCATCGGTTTTTGTAGATATAACAACTTTATTATTTGCAAATGCTTCTAATATTACTATGCCAAAAGATTCATTAAGTGAAGGTAAAACCAAAACATCTATGCTATTATAAAAAGCTTTTTTATCTTCTACCCAAGATACAAATTTAACTATTTTTTCTAAACCTAGCATTTCACTTAATTTAATTAAATTCTCTTTCTCAAGACCTTCTCCACCTACAATTACTTTTAAGCTTAAACCTTTATTAGCAACCAAGTAAACGGCACGGAATAAATCATCAATTCTTTTTTCTTTATCTAATCGCCCTAAGAAACCAATAACCGGAGTTTTGTGATAACTGAAACTTTTTGTAGGCTTTATTTTTTGAGAGACAGTGTTATAAAGCCTATAACAAGACTCTTCAGGATATCCTGATTTTATTATATCTTTACGCATTTTATCAGTAATTGCTATAACAGCGGAGCAATTTAATATTTTTTTAAAATTACTATTATGAGAAACTGATATAACCGGCACTGCTAAATTTAATAATTGTACAATTCTTGCTGCTTTTCCACCATGAGCAATAACAAGATCTACATTATTTTTTTTGATAAAATATTTAATTTTAAAAGCAGCAATATAATCATAATAAGATCGAACACGTAAGCAATGATAATCAAATCCTTTTTTTACAATATGTTTTATAACTGGAGATAAAGGCTGTACAATGGATATAACTTGATATTGATTAATAATTAACGCTTGGCTGTAATCTAAAAAAGACTGCTCAATACCCCCTAAAGCATTAGTAAGCATTATATTAAGGATCTTCATATTCTCATCATTATTTTATTAATAATAAATAAAAGAATACAGAAATTTTTAATATTTGCCCACATGTTATTATGTAAGCAAAAGCTTTAATTAATAATTTATATTAATTATAAAATAATCTATTTATTAAATGAAGATGTGAGCATCACAGTACCTATAAGTTGCTATTACTTACATTGTCATTTTTTTTTACAAAAAAACCATATTCACTATTTCAAGATATGACATACAATTAATTCTTACAAAGTTTAGAATTTCTTAAAATACTAGCAATCTGCTACCATTTATTTTTAATAGAATTGATAAAAATTTAACTGAACTAAGATAACTATTAGGATTATTTATACATATTTATGCTACTAGAAGTTGACAAATAATAGAAATTAGTTATATAAATTTAATTATTATTTCTAAATAAAACTTTTTATTTACGTAATTTTAGCAACTTTTAGTTTAATCATAAAGGAGTTACTCTATGCCAAAACATTTTAAAAACCAAGAAAGTAAATGGGAATTCTTTTTAAACGCTATACTAAAAGAAGGAAAAGTTGAAGTATCATCTTTACAAGGTAAGAATTTAGTAATTAAGTCAGATTTGGCAGGGTTTAACGAGCTAAGAGCTGTGTTATCATTGCCAGACATATTAAGATCAAAAGTCCCTCATCTTAATGAAAAAGTAAAGAGAGATACAGTAAAAAAGTCATACCTAGATGCAAAAGTTGAGGAATTGACTCAGCTAGAAGGAAAGGAAATTTTAGTAAGATTATTAGATGGCGAAGCAATTAGTACATTTAATCGTCTATTTGAAAACTCCAGTAATGATAATACCAAAAACTTAATAAGTACTTTTAAACACACTATTTCATCTTTTAATTTGAAATCTGCAGAAGTAAATTTTTTAACGTCAACTATATCTCAATACTCAGATTTAAAAATAGCAAGGACTGTGCTTGGATTAGATAACGAAAAAGTTGACGATAACGGTATCGATTTCAAAGCTACAACAATAGATACATCAGAAATTTTTTCTAGCAAAGTATTTAATGGTAATACTGTGGTCAAATTTAATTATGGACTTTTGGTTAAAAGACTATACGAAATGTTAAGAGAAAAAAATCTTATTAATATTGTTGAGAGACCAATTTTTTCATCTATACAAGATCAGGCAATATATGAACTAAGTATAAATACAGATGATCTACTTCAATATCTTTATTCATCTTTTAATAGCGGAGTAATTTTTAAAGAAGAAGGTTTAGAGAAGTTAATTCCTATGCTATTTGTTCCTACGCAAAAAAATACAGATTCGATAAATGGGCACATTCATTTAATATTAGATGTAAGCGGAAGCATGCATAAAGTGTCTACCGAATACAAAGCAAAAGTTAAAGATCTAATAAAGATAATAGAAAAAAATATCAAAACATTAACTTTAACAACATTTGACGAAAAAATTACTAGTAATTTTTATAATTTAGATAAATTTAATGACAGAGCACGTCTTTACAAACAAATTGAAAACTTGAAAATGGACAATGGCACTAACTTGCATGGTGCGCTAAAGAATGCTCTAGAAACTCAAACTATAAATCCTCACTCATTAACGATTTTGATTACTGATGGAGATCATACACATGGAAATACTTCACTAGATGAAGTAACCAAATTGAGTTCTCAAGTAAGTTCTCATGCAGAATTATTACTACTAGGTTTCGGTGGGTATAATAAAAAATTATTTGAAAACATAGCACAAAAAACTGGGTTCATTCATCATTATTTAGGCTCTTTACAAGAAATTACAGAAATGGAACAATATATGTCTCAACTTGGTGATAAAAAAGTTGCTTATGAATTTCTTCTAGAATCAGTAAGAGTATTTATCGAGAGAGTCCCTGAAGGCAGTATATCTATATCTGATAATTCAATTGATAGAACTTATTTAGCTCGAGCAATCGGAGATAGTGCAGATCCTTACAGTATAGTTGCTGCAAATTTAGAAGAAAATAGTAACCTAGTAACTGATTTAACAAGTCACTTTAACATAATAAATCTAACACAAAATGCCTATCCTGAATATTTAAATAGTGATGAATTAAATAATCAAATTCCAGAAGAATTGAGATCAAGTGGATCTATTTTTGAATGGCATAATGGAACCAATGATAATTCTTTTGCTGATAACACTGTTCAATTAGTAAATAATATTATTAATCACATTAATGATCATCAAGCTTATTGGAATTTATTAATAGGATATAGCCATATTGTACCAGTTATTATTCATCAAGGTTTAGCTTATATTATTGAAGGCATACCGTCAGGACACATGCTTAGTAATAATCTCCAAAGTATTTTCGAACTTTTTGAGATGCGCTCTGTTATTATCAATACAGGTGTACAAGACAATAATCATATTAATGAATGTGGCCACATTGCTATTAATGCATTAAGCACCACCTTAAATATTCTCAATGAGAACACTCAAGTTAATACAGAAGATTTAAGAGCACAAATTATCTATCGCTTTAATGTACTTTATGACAGTGCTGACACTCAGTTTTCCAATAATATAGAGAATCATGCGCTCAAAAACAATAATGTTGAAACGGAGCTTTCTGGTCATACGCTTCTTGATCAAGCCGATTTATAAAAGTATGTAGTTCATCTAATATTTGAAACTCATCTTTCTTATAGATATTGCGCTACCTAATATAAGCTCATTGTACAAGTTACAGAAAAAATTGTATATTCTTGTGTCTTAGGAAGCAACTAACAAAAGCACAAAAAAATAATGGATTTTGAATAATGGCGGAGGGAGAGGGATTCGAACCCTCGGTACAACTTTCGCCGTACTACGGTTTAGCAAACCGGTGCCTTCGGCCACTCGGCCATCCCTCCGAAAGGTATGTTGCCAATTTATACTATAGACCATTCTATATCAACTGATTTCTATATCACTTGCAAACTTTATTGCTAAACATCTAATAACCCCAGTCAAATCGCGTATTTTTTCTATAACCACAAAATTATAACTATGGAAAATTTTAGTTACCGATTCAGCTTGATTTATACCAATTTCAAATAAAGCAATGCCGCCTGGATTTAATAACTTTGATAACTGTGATGCAATATCTTGATAACAGTTCATACCATCACCACCGCCATCAAGAGCTAATCGAGGTTCAAAATCCCTTACATCAGGCTGTAATTTTGAAATTACATCTGTGTCAATATAAGGAGGGTTTGATATGATGCAGTCATATTTTTTGGCTAAATTAGTACCCCAATTTTGTACTAAAAATTCAATTGCATTTCCTAATTTAAGCCTTTTATAATTTTGCGTAACTACTGCAATCGCATCATCAGATATATCAATTGCAGTTGCATCTATTTTGGGTGAAGAATTAAACAATATACTAAGCAATAAGCAACCAGATCCTACACCTAATTCTAAAATATTTTTGAAGTTATATTGTTTTATATATTTGATTGCAGCCTCAACCAGGCATTCACTATCTGGCCTTGGAATCAGAACATTTTCGTTCACAATAAAATTTAAACCATAAAATTCTTTATACCCAATAATATAAGCAATTGGTTTAAACTTTAGTCTTTGATCAATCAATTCTTTATAATGCTTAATTTGCTGCTCAGAAAGCTCTAAACTTAAATTAATAAGTAATTTTTCTGGTGAAAATCCAGTAACAGATTCAAGTAAAATTCTTGCATCTAAACTTGCTGTATCAATGCCAACATTTAGAAATTGTTGAGTAGCATATTTTAAATATTCTTGAATAGAAATAACCAAATTAAATATCACCCATACAATAATATTTAAGCTTGAGAAATTCATCCAGCGCATGCTTTGATCCTTCTACACCAAAACCAGAGTACTTAACTCCTCCAAAAGGTATAATCTCATTGCTAATCATTGATTCATTGATTCCAACCATGCCGAATTCTAACTTATCAGCAATATTCCAAACTCTACTTTTGTCACTGGTATAAAAATAACTAGCAAGGCCATAATTAGTGCTATTTGCTTTTTCAACAACTTCATCATCAGAAGCAAACTCATATAAAGCAATCACTGGACCAAAAATCTCCTCTATACAAATTTCTAATGCAACACTTGGTACAGAAATTACTGTTACTGGATAAAAATATCCTTTTCCTACTAATGATTCGCTTTTATATAAAATCTTGGCACCATTTTTTACTGCATCTTCAACAAGCCTTGTAACTTTATCAACTCCCTTTTTATTTATTAGCGGCCCTTGATCAGAGCTAGGGTCAAAACCATTACCAACTTTTAATGCACTAATCTTTTTAACTAATTTATTAGCAAATATTTCAGCTACATTTTTATGCACAAAAACCCTATTCGCAGAAGTGCAAGCTTGGCCAGTATTACGAGTTTTAAGCGCTATCAATCCATCTACAGCTAAGTCAATATTAGCATCATCAAAAACTATAAAAGGAGCATTACCTCCAAGCTCTAAAGAGAGCTTTTTAACAGTATCGCCACATTCTTTATACAAAAATTTTCCAACCTGAGTTGAACCAGTAAAACTAAGTTTTTTTACAGTATTATTCTCTGTCATTTCTTTACCAATTTTTTGAGGATAACCTGTAACAATATTTAATACTCCTTCTGGCATCCCAGCCTCTTCTGCCAATTTTGCTAGTGCTAAAGCACAAAGCGGTGTCTCTTCGGATGGCTTAAGTACAATAGTGCACCCAGCAGCTATAGCAGGAGGTGCTTTTCTAGTAATCATTGCATAAGGAAAATTCCATGGAGTAATAGCAGCTACAACACCAAAAGGTTCTTTAACTCCTAAATAGCGATGATGCATACGATCCATAGGATAAATATCCCCATGTATCCTTTTTGCTTCCTCTGCAAACCATTCAATAAAAGACGCTGCGTATTTGAACTCTCCTAATGCATCTTTAACTGGCTTTCCGTTTTCAGCTACTAGTATATTCACTAAATCTTGTTGATTTAATATCATTAAATCATACCAACGACGCAAAATATTCGCTCTGTCCTTTGGTAAAACCATTTTCCAAGTCTTGAAAGCCTCACTTGCAGCACCAATAGCTCTTTTAGTTTCAATGGTACCCATATCAGGAATAGTGGCAATAACTTTATCACTTGATGGGTCAAATACATTAATTACTGATCCTGAGTCAGCATCACACCACTTGCCACCAATATACGCTTTATCTGAAAGTAATCTTTTATTTTTAACTTTAGATAATAAAAAGTCACTGAGCATAATAACCCCTCTAGGATATAAGTTTTTTTAAATGAGAAAGTAGATTTTGATGATCAGCAAAAATGATTTCTGGTCTACAATGAGCATACCGTTCTCCTGAATGATCATCTGAACCAAAAAATACGGGTATGCAATTAGTATTATAAGCTGTTTCCATATCTGTAACCGAATCACCAACAAACCAAACTGGATGATGATCAGGAATAATATCAGTATTTTCTAAAGCAATTTCTACAGTAATAGGATGTGGTTTATCATGCTTTAAGTCCTCAGATCCAATAACTTTGCTAAAATAACCATGCCAGTTTAATCTGGTTAGTTCATTGCGAAGGATATCACCTCTTTTGTTACTAATAAGCGCTATATATATATCAAGCTCTTTTAAGAGATTTAGAACATCGATCGCCACTGGAAATGGCTTCAAATCAATATTTATTTCTAAATAACGACTTCTAAATGCGTTAACTACTTCTGGCCAATTTTCAGGAAATAAAATAGGAAAGTAATCTCTAAAAGACTGATGTATTTTTACTTGGGTATCCTCTATAGACCAAAGGGAAGAATTATATTTAACCAAAGTATGATTAAGTGCCTCATGAACTAAAGGTAGGCTGTCTACCAGAGTGCTATCCCAATCAAACAATACTGCTTTAGGAAGCTTATCAAATTGTAATTTTTTCATAATTATGCCGAAATAAAAGAAGGCTCAAGATTTTCTTCATTAATGTCTTTATCATTTATATCATCAGAACAATTTAGAGCTAGCGCTTTTAGTTTGCGATGCAAAGCAGATCTTTCCATTCCAACAAATGAAGATGTTTTAGAAATATTTTGGTTAAATCTTGCCATCTGTGCTATTAAATATTTTCTTTCAAAAATCTCTCTAGCTTCTCTTAACGGCAATGCGAGCATATCAAGCTTTATCTCAGTTCTATTAGAATCACTTTCATCTTGAAAAGTAACATCGTGCGGTAAAGCGCTAGCTCTAATTACTGAATCGTAACTTTTTGAACTCATTATGAGCATCCATTCTATAGTATTTTTTAACTGCCTTATGTTACCAGGCCAATGATACTTTTGCATAGCTACTACAGTATCAGTACCCATAGTTTTTTTTGTAAAACCAAGAGTTTTTTCGAAATATTTTAGAAAATATTCACATAACAAAGGAATATCTTCAACTCGACTTTTTAACGGAGGGATTTCAACTCCAATAACATTCAAACGATAATAAAGCTCTTGTAAAAAATTACCATTTTTAATCTCTTGAACTAAATCTTTACTGGTTGAAGCAATAATTCTAGCATCTAATTTTTCATTTTGATTAAAATCATCAGCTGATTGTTTTTTTAGAATTTTAAGAATCTTCTTTTGAATAGGAATTGGTATATCAGCAACCTCATCAATAAATAATGTTCCTTTTTTAGCTAGCTCAAAAACACTAGAACCATATTTCGAACTTCCTGAATTTTTATATTCACCAAATAATTCAGCACTTACATTCTCATCACCCAATAATGATGCGTTAATAGTAACAAATGGATTAGAATTTCTTTTAGATTTTTTATGAATAATACGAGCTACTAGCTCCTTGCCTACGCCGGGCTCACCGGAAATTAATATACGTCCGGAAGTTTGGGCAACTTTATCTATAACAGACTTAAGAGCTATAATTTTCTCTGAACTACCAATAAACTCTAATTTACTGACAATTTTTTTCCGTAATTCTAAATTCTCTTTTTTCAATTTAAGAGTTTCATATGCACGTTTTACGGTAATAACAAGCTTTTCAGAAGAAAAAGGCTTCTCCAAATAATCATATGCACCCATTTTTATAGAACTTACTGCTGTTTCAACATTGCCATGACCGCTGATCATAATAACTGGCAAATTTACATATCGTTGCTTCAAAATCTCGAGGATGCCAAGACCATCCATTTCACTGCCTTGCAACCATATGTCTAACAAAACTACACTCGGCATTTTTTTATTAATAGCTTCAAAAGCACTTAAACTATTTGAAACCGCAATGCAATCAAAACCTTCTTCAGAGAGAATGTCTGAAGTTAAGTCTCTTATATCAGCTTCATCATCTATTATTAGAATAGTATTATTTGACATACACATCACTCAGGTCGATATTATATAGGAAGTATACACCTCTTTAGCTTACCTATTCAACGGTAAAATTATTTTTATATGAGCACAACCGTCATCATCATTAGATAATACCATTTTACCCTGATGATCATCAACTATTTTTTTCACTATAGCCAAACCTAGACCGGTACCTTTAGATCTAGTAGTAAAGTAAGGCTCTGTTATTCTATCGAGATTATCTTGATCAAAACCCCTACCATTGTCAATAACGTCTATTATAACATCTTCATCATTTTTGTTAACATATATTCTAACTAACCCGGATCCATCCTTTACACGCTTAGTTGATTCTATCGATTCTTGAGCATTTTTAAAAATATTAGTGAATACTTGATGAAACTGAGTTTGATCGCATTTAATAATTATTTCATCATACTCAGAAATAAATTCATATTTAATTTCAGTTGAAATATAATGCCTTGAAAATACTATATCTTTTATCAATTGACATATATTCAAGTTAACAGCAACTTGAGCAGGCATACGGGCAAAATTTGAAAATTCTTCTATAATCTTACCTATATCATTAGCATGTCTGATAATTGTGTTAGTGTATTTCTCAAATGTTACTTGATCTTTCACTTCATTCTTATATTTCTTTAAAAGCCTTTCTGCGCCTAAATTAATTGGAGTTAGTGGATTCTTTACCTCGTGAGCAATTCTTCTTGCAACATCAGACCAAGCGGCATTACGCTGCGCTTTCACCAATTCAGTCATATCATCAAAAGTAATAATAAATCCTTTGATTTTATTTTTTTCAAACTCTACAGCAACTCTAATTAACAGTATTAATTTCTTACCAGCGGCTTTTACCTGAACTTGCCCAGCAATGTATTTATCATTTGATAAATCTTGTGCCTTTTCAAGTAAAAAAGCAGATTCTGGTAAGATTTTTAAAATACTTTTACCAATAATACTTGAATCATTTATGTTCAGTAGAGCGAGAGCCGAACTATTAATTAATGTTATTTTTTTTGATGAAGACAATGCTATGACACCAGCAGAAACACCAGATAAAACAGCTTCACTAAATTCTCTTTTTGAATCTATTTCATGATAAGCATCGATAAGCTTATTTCTTTGACTATCTATTTGCTCAGTCATTAAATTAAAAGCTCTGGTTAAAATTGCAATTTCGTCATCTGATTTTCCTTCATCAACTCGAATGTTGAAATCACCAGACTTAATTCTTTCAGTTGCGTATACCAATTTCTTTATAGGCTTAACTATATAACCTGCAAAAGTAATACCTAGCCATATTGCCGCGAGTAGCAGCAAAAGTGAAACAATAAAAAATATTATTGAAAATTCAATTTGTGAATTTACTATGGTGTTTTTCAAATTCCTATATTGCTTAGCTGCACCTTGGGATTGATGCATATATTTAACTACATTGTTGTCTATTAACTTTCCTATAACCAAATAGCCATTTGGTATGTTTCGCAATGCAATAATAGCTCTAACTCTATCTGGATCACTTTTAATGATAACAGTATCGCCAAGAGCTGCTTTCTCATATGCATTTTGTGATATATTTTCAAATGACAAAGATAGACCAAATCTAGTTCGTACTAAAGGTTTATTATTCTGAAAAATTACAGCTTCAGAAACAGAATTCAATTCTGCTAAGGATGATAAGATTTCAACAAACAATGGCATATTATCAAGCAAATTATAATGTATAATATTATTGTCTATTTCCATAGCCATAGCCTTAGAACGAACTTTTAATACTTCACGATGTTCTTTTAGATAAGATTCGGCAACCATTACTGAACCATCTAAAGCTGTACTAACTGTTTTATCAAACCATGACTCAATACCATAATGAAAGAATAAAGTTGAGAATACTGCAACAATGATAGTTGGGATAGTAGCAACAAAACTAAACATTATTAAAACTCTGTTTTGTAGCCTATTTCCATGCTCTCCATTTCTTTTAAAACGCAAACTCAATATCTTACGTATAATTAGCGTAGTCAAAGAAAGAAACAAAATTAAATCAAACAATCCAAGAACTGTAACTAAAGTTGAATTTGTTCCTAAAGGACTGGATACATTTGTAATTGTAATATAAGTAGTAATCGCAGAAATAATTGCTAAAACTACTAAGAACAAAGTAAACTTACGTGTCAAATGTTTATCAAACTTAAAAAATGCTAAAATCTTATTAATAAGCATTTTAAACCTTTATACTTAACTCTTTAATTTTTTTACGTAAAGTATTACGATTTAAACCTAATATCTTTGCCGCTTTAGATTGATTATACATCGATGCTTTTAAAGTATTGCTAATTAATAAATATTCTATTTCTGAAACTATTCTTTTATGTAATCCGGATTCTGGAAAGTCACCATGATGATCTTCAAAAAATTTACTAAGGTGTTTATCCAAAATTGATAAAAAAGATTTTTCTTTACTATCCATAAAAATTATTAATGAAGAAAAGATTTATAAAATTCATGCAAGAGTTCTTTAGCATGATTAGCATCGGATACTTGATTAAAAACATGTCTAAATTCAGCTGAATTCTTTAATCCAGATGTATACCAACCAATATGCTTTCTGGCCATCCTTATTCCCAAGTCATTACCATAATGAATTAGCATATCATCATAATGCTCTAAAATAGTAGTAAATTGTTCATTTAATTCTGGTTGAGGTATTGTTTTTCCAGTTTTAAGATAATGCATTACCTGATTTATTAACCATGGCTTGCCGTACGCTCCTCGACCAATCATAATACCGTCAGCTCCAGACTGTTCAAGACATAGTACAGCATCCTCTATAGTTTTAATATCACCATTTGCAATTACTGGAATTTCAACACTATCCTTAACTTTTTTAATAAAATTCCAATCTGCAGATCCATTATAAAGTTGACATCTAGTTCTACCATGCACAGTAAGCATCTTAATTCCACAATCTTCAGCAATTCTTGCTAATTTTGGTGCATTTCTATTATTATCATCCCAACCTGTACGCATTTTAAGTGTAACTGGTATATTTACAGCATTAACAGTAGCTTTTAAAATTTTAGTAGCTAATGGCTCATCCTTCATTAACGCTGAGCCAGCATTTCCTCCAACAACTTTTTTGACAGGACAACCAAAATTTATATCTATAATCTTAGCACCTAAATCCTCATTTAGTTTTGCTGCTTCAGCCATCACTTCTGGATCACATCCAGCTAATTGCACAGAGGTAACACCTTCAATATCTGAAACTGTACATTTTTTTAGAGACTGTCTGGTCTGAAGAATCATTGCTCTACTAGCAATCATTTCAGATACAACCAACCCGGCACCAAACTTCTTTACTAATTTACGAAATGGCATGTCAGTGACCCCAGACATAGGGGCAAGAATTACAGGATCAGAAATGTTTATTGGTCCGATTTTAATTGCCATAGTATAGTATTTTTATCTACAAATTACATAATTAAGCTTTACAAAGCAAGTGAAGAGTTATTACTCTTAAGCTAAATAATCCCTAATAGAGATCAGATAACATACACTAATGATAGAATATTTAGAACAAAAAATTAGACAATATGGCTATTCTGGGCAACAAGCTTATATAGAGCATCTACAAAATTTTTATAAAAGCTTACAAGATTTCTTAGCTTATCCTTACACACCTTATAATTTAGAAAAAAAAATTTTGTGGAGAAATGGATCAGCACAGTTAATAGATTTTGGATTGCCAGAAAAAAAATATGAAAAAATCATATTATTTATTCCATCTTTTATTAACAAATCATATATTCTAGATCTGACTAAAGAACGAAGCTTACTAAAATACTGTGCCGATTCTAACGCCAAGCCAATCTTGCTTGATTGGGGTAACCCAGATAAAAGCGAAGAAAATTATGACTTTGCTGCATATATTTGTAAAAAAGTAAAACCTGCACTTGAATATCTATATTCACCTGAAAAACAAATAGTACTTTGCGGTTATTGTCTAGGAGGGTTAGTTGCAATTGCAACTGCACAAATAATACCAAAAAATATAATTGGCCTAGTTTTATTAGCAACACCGTGGGATTTTTCTCATTTTAAAGAAAAATCTAAAGAATTTGACCATAGTATTAATTTAATCTTATCTGGAAATACAAAAATTTTTTCATCTTATTTACGTTACTTTTTTTATTCATTAATGCCAACCTCTAAAATGTTTGATAAATTTATACAGTTTTCTAAAAATATTCACAATAAACAAAAAACGGAGTTATTTGTATCGGTAGAGAGATGGGCAATGGATGATACAGTAATTGCAAATGGAGTATTTAGAGAATGTACCAATGATTTTATAAAAGAAAATAAACCTATGAAAAATCTTTGGAAAATAAGTAATCAAATTATAAAAATATCTAAAATAAGAGTGAAAACTTTAGTGGTTATACCAACCAGAGATTTAATTGTACCAAATAATTCTACAGCTCCCATACTTGATTTACTTACTTATAAAAGTCTTATCTTGCCCAATTCAGGTCATGTTGGTATGATTATAGGAGAAAAGGCTAAGAAGCAATTATGGAAACCTATGGTTGCGTGGCTTAATTCATTATAAATAATTGGAGAGTTTTATGAAAACTAGCGAAGTATATATTGTAGACTGTGCACGTACTGCAATAGGAAGCTTTATGGGAACACTAAAATCACAACCTGCTCAAAAATTAGGAGAAGTTGTTTTACGTGCTTTGATTGCGAGAAACAATCTAAATCTTGAAGCTATTTCAGAAGTAATACTTGGACAAGTACTAAACGCAGGATACGGGCAGAATCCTGCTAGACAAGCTTCAATTAATGCAGGAATACCTAAAGAAAAGCCTGCATTTCTAGTAAATCTAGTATGCGGATCAGGGCTAAAATCAGTGTGCTTAGCAGCTCAATCAATCGCCTTAAGAGAAAATTCTATAGTTATAGCTGGAGGACAAGAAAGCATGAGCATGGCAAAGCACACAGCATACTTACGTAACGGTGTAAAAATGGGAGACGTCAATCTCAATGACTCTATGATTACTGATGGTTTAACGGATGCATTTCATAACTATCACATGGGGATCACTGCAGAAAACATTGCAACTCAATATAATATCACGCGTAAAGAACAAGATGAATTTGCCTGCCTATCTCAAAATAAAGCAGAAAAAGCTCAAAATTCCGGAGAGTTTGATGCTGAAATTATTCCAATGGAAATCAAAAGTAAAAAAGAAAATATTATTTTTTCTAAAGACGAATTCGTTAGAATAGGTACAACAATTGAGAAATTAGAAAATCTAAAACCAGCATTTAAAGAAAATGGCACTGTAACTGCTGGTAATGCATCTGGTGTAAATGATGGAGCAGCTGGTATATTATTAGTTGGAGAAGAAATACTAAAAAATCTCAATCTTAAACCTATGGCAAAAATTATTTCTTATAGCGTGTCTGGTGTGGATCCTGCTATAATGGGAACTGGCCCTATTAGCGCTGTAGAAAGTGCATTAAAAAAAGCTAATTGGTCTAAAAATGATCTTGATCTAATAGAGGCAAACGAGGCTTTCGCAGCCCAAGCAATTGCTGTTAATAAAGAACTAAAATGGGATATTTCAAAAGTAAATGTCAATGGAGGGGCAATAGCACTAGGTCACCCTATTGGAGCTTCTGGCGCACGTATCCTTACTACACTAATTCATGCCATGAAAAAAAGAAAAGCCAAGAAAGGCCTTGCAACACTTTGTATAGGCGGCGGTATGGGAATAGCAATCTGCATTGAAAACTGTGAGAATAGTTTATGAAAATTGGAGAATTTTTTAGGCACGCCAAAAATTATATTGTAAATCGCATAGAAAAATTAAGTATAAAATTTAATGATTTCCTTGATAAACGCCCTAAATTAAAAAAGGCTTACGAAGTAATAACACATTCTACCACTATTAGAATAATAGGTTTAGCATTCGCTGTCGCAGCAACAGTATTATCTGGAGGTACTGTACCTGCAATTATATTAGGACTCACAATTCTTGGTGGAATGATATCAATATTTACTCAAGCAAAACAGTTTTATAATGCTGAAAAAATTAACCAAGAAAAACTAATAGCTAGAAAAATAGAAAAAGATGTCTCGGAATATAAAAATATTATAGATAGCTTGTCACCAGAAGATAAATTAAAATTTGATCAAAACTCTGTAAACTCTAAACTAAAACATCAAAAAATTCACCAAATAAAAAGTCCTGATTCAGCAGGGATCTTTAAGGGAATCGCAAAAACATTTAGAGATAAAGGAATGGAGAACCTTATACCTCTAATACCATTCATAATAGCATCAAATGGCCTAGGAATTGCTGTTTATGCTGCCTCTTTATTTTATATAGGCGGAAGAGAAATAAAATCCAGAGTAGAATCAAGTCAAAAAAAATATGAGGCGCAAAAAGAAATTAATGATTTGTGCAAGCGTTATCAAATTAAAGAATATAAAAATACAAAAGATTTATTCATTTATTATCTTGAAAAAAAGTCAGATTTTCAAGCATTAGAACAAACACTAAAAGAATGCTCAAAATTTGATGAAAAAGTATTTAAAAAACATAAAGATAATATATTTAAAAATCTATTACGTACAGAACTAACCTCATTTGAAAACAAAGGATATCAACTTAGTAAAGTAGCTGATCTACAAAACCCTTCTTTTGCACGTTGTCTTGCTTTTACTATGAATCCATGGAAGAATGTTGAGGTTAGTAAAATTTATAGCGAGTATGAAACCATAATGCCATCAGTAGATGTAAAGCCAACTAAGAGCGTATATAAAGATATAGAACTTACTACTTTAACTGCATCTAAAGCTATTACATCACCTACAATCTCTAGAACTATTAAATCGTCTACTAGTCTTAAACCTTCTACACCATCTAAAACCCCTGAAGTTCATTCTACAAAACCAATACAAGGTAGAAACGTCTAGAATAATACGCACGCTATTGCTTGGCAAGCTATACCTTCCCTACGACCAGTAAAGCCCATTTTTTCTGTAGTAGTACCCTTTATATTAACATTTTTTATATCTAAATCCAAAATCTCAGAAATTCTAGTTTGTATTAGTTCACGAAAAGAAGTAATTCTAGGAGCTTCACAAATAATAGTTAGATCAACATTACTTATAAAGCCTTTTTCTTTTTTAATTAAATCATTTGCAAACTTTACAAATTTTGTAGAATCTTCATTGCGCCATTTAGGATCAGTTGGGGGAAAATGAACTCCGATGTCCCCAGCCCCAATAGCACCTAATAATGCATCTGTTAAAGCATGCAACAAAACATCTCCATCAGAATGGGCCAATAATTTATATTGATGCGGAATTTTTATACCCCCAAGCATAATAAAATTCTGATCGCTTGATTCAAGAGCAAATCTATGAGCATCAAAACCACTTCCAACTTTAATATTATTTAACATGCTGTTTCTCCATTAAAAATTTAGCTAATAAAAAATCTTCGTTAGTAGTTATTTTAAAATTCCTATTATTTGCAATTACGCATTTAACTGAACTATTTTGTTGTTCTAATAAGCTAGCATCATCTGTAAAAACCATTTCAGAAAAGATCTTATGTGCTTTTAAAATACTTTTATACTTAAAGGCCTGGGGTGTTTGAACAGAAAAAATTTTTTCACGCAGAATAGTTTCTTGAACTATATAATTTTTATCAATCCGTTTAATAGTATCAGTTATTGGATATACTGGAATCGCTCCTTCATAGTGATTCAGTTCAACTAACAAATCCGTGATTAATTGTGATGTAAAAAACAATCTTGCAGCATCGTGAATTAACACTTTTTCTGGTTCATACTTAGCAATAGACAATAACCCTAACCTTACCGAGTCCTGACGTTCCTTACCTCCTAAAATTGGCGGAAGTAAGTCTAAATTCTTAGTAAACTTTTGATAAAACTCTTGATGACTATCATTAATTACTACTGCTATAGCATCAATCTGAGGGTGTTGTAAAAATTTTTCTATTACAATTTGCAAAATAGATTTGCCATTAATTAATAAATACTGTTTTGGTGTTGCAACACCAAAACGCTTAGCTACTCCAGCTGCAACAATTAAAGCTATAGTATTAAACTTTAACATGTTTAGCTAACCCTGCTACCTTGATTCCATTCTCTTTTAATGCTCTTAAAATCAATTGCATAGCTTCGCCTCTTAGCTTCTCAATTCCCTCGACAACATCATATATCCAGAAATTTAAACAGATACTTACTCCATAATCTAAAAAATTCTCTATATAACATGAGATTTCGCGATCATCTAAACATTTTGGATATTTTTTTATTGTTTCAATCATTAACGCAATAGAGCTATCTATATCTTCTTTATAATCAATAACTATATTGAAAGATACACAAAATTTGTTGTCACTGAAAGTCAGATTAACTATTTTTGTTGTAATAAAATCAGAGTTTGGAATCATCACCTCTCTACCATCTAATCCCTCTATTAAGGTATATCTTGCGGCAAGGCGCTTAATAGTTCCTAATTTTCCGCTTGGCAATTCTATTAAATCACCAACTTTAATAGTTTTTTCGGCAAGAAGAATAATCCCGCTAATAAAATTAGCAGTAATTTGCTGCAAACCAACTGCAAGACCAATACCCAAAGCTCCACTAATTACTGTAATTGAGGTTAGATCAACGCCTAATGAGTTTAGAATTGATAGTATAGCAACAGAATATAAAACAACCTCTAACACCTTACTTAATAACTCTTTAGTGTTACCTTCAATTTTATTAATAGACTTAAAATAACTCCTTACGATCAAGATTATAGTGTCTACAATCCACAAAGCTATACAGACAATAAGTATTTCTTTTAAAAATAAATAAAGAGTGATTTTGTAACCGTGCACAGTGATATAATATTCATTTAGAATATGCGTTATTTTATCGGAAATATTTAACGACGATATAATTGCAACAATGAATAAAACAAAAAATATTAAGAAGGTAGAAAGGCTAATTTTTTTATGAAGAAAATATAAATAATATAGCAACACAATCAATGCAACATACATATTTATTTGTCTTGCATTATCTAATATTGGATCATAAATATTTGATAATTTATACCATTCGTCACATAAAAGTAATAGTAACCATGAAATCCCAGAAGCTATTAAAAAAAATAGGCTTGTGTTAAGCATAGATTCTGAAATATCGTGATAATGCTGAAAATATTTCCTTAATTTTGCTGTAAAAAAATGCTTACTATAATGTGCTATTAATATAGCACTAGAAATACAGATAAAAATAATTAAAAGATCAGAGTTACATAGCTGTTTAAAATAAAGCAAAATCCATTCCATCATCTATCACAATTTTAAAGATTAACAATCTTTTTTTCTCTTATGGTAATAATTCTATCCATTTTTTTTGCTAATTCCAAGTTATGAGTTACAACTAATGCACTAGTTTTATATTTTTTTACAAAATTAATGAATAAATCAAACACTATACCAGAATTATAGGGATCAAGATTTCCTGTGGGCTCATCTGCCAAAACCACTAAAGGATTATGAACTAAACTTCTTGCTATTGCCACTCTTTGTTGCTCTCCTCCAGAAAGTTGCGTTGGCAAATGTTTTTTGCGATGATCTATTCCTAATTCTTGCATTAAAGAGATAGATACTTTCTTAGCATTAAGTGTAGAGCTATTATTTAGTAATAATGGTAATGAGATGTTTTCTATTGCAGAAAATTCTGAAAGTAAATTATGCGCCTGATATATAAAGCCAATATTTTGTCTGCGGCAAATTGTACGTTGATAATCTGTTGCAGAAGTGTAATTTTTATCTTGAATCACAACCTGACCAGAATGGTCATTATCTAATAGCCCTAAAATTTGTAAAAAAGTTGTTTTACCAGATCCAGATTCTCCAACAAGTGCAATAACCTCATTTTCATATATATCTAAACTAGCATCCTGTAATATGTATAAGCTTTCTTTGCCCTGAGAATATGACTTTGAAATATTTTTAGCAGTAAGAATACATTTTTTATTATTCATTTTTTAATCCCTCTATTGGACTTAACTTACTGGCTTTCCAAGCTGGATAAAGAGTTGAACAAAATGATAGAATTAACGATATAATCATCACACTTAAAACATCCTTAATGTCAACATTAGAGGGTAAAAAATCTAAATAGTATACTACAGGATCAAAAATTCTTGTATTAGTAATATTTGCGAGCAAATCTTTAATCGTATTAATATTATAAGAAATTATAACTCCCAAACTAACTCCTATTAACATCCCACTAAACCCTATTAACATACCGCAAATAAGGAAGATACGCATTACACTAGATTTTGTCATTCCTAAAGTACGAAGAATAGCTATTTCTTTAGTTTTATCTATCACTAACATCACTAAACTAGAAACAATATTAAAAGAAGCAACTATAATAATTAATGTTAGAATTACAAACATTGCTACCTTTTCTGTTTTTAAAGCATTAAATATATGCACATTAACTTGTTGCCAGTCACTAACAAGTAAATCATCATTATTTATCAAATCCATGATCTCTAAGCCAAATTTAGGAGAATTATAAGGATCCTTGGTAAAAACTTCTATTTGGTTTACTCTTTTACTAGAAAGATCGTAAAACTTCTGAGCTTCCTGCAGAGACATAATGACATAACTCCTGTCAAAATCATTCAACCCACTATTAAAGGTTGCGACCAGAGTAAATACTTTCATCCTTGGTATTTGACCAATTACAGTAGTATTAAATTGTGGAGATACTAAAGTAATATTACTACCAATTTTTGCCCCTAAATTTCTAGCAAGCACTTCTCCGATAATGATAGAATTAGGTTCGTTAAAAGAGGATAAATCTCCTCTAATTATATTCTCGGATATCATTTTCTGAGCCTTGAGATCTTCTACATTTAACGCCTTAACAAGAATACCTAGTGATTCATTATTATAAGAAACTAGCGCCTGCCCAGTAACAACTGGATAAATTTTCTCTACACTAGGTAATAACTTTATTTGATCTATAATTTTATTATATTCTGAAAAGCTTTTACCATTATAACTTGAAACAATTATATCGCTATTTAAACCAACTATTTTATTAGTAAGTTCGATACGAAAACCATTCATTATAGACATGACGACAATTAATGCTGATACTCCTATTGCTATACCAATTAAAGAAAAAGCAGCATTGACAGAGATAAAAGCTTCTTTTTTCTTTGCTTGCAAATATTTTATTGCAATGGCAATTTCTAGAAAAATCATTGACATCGGTTTTACAAAAATTTAGAAGTTAGTTTTGTCATAACAGCATCACAAGAAAATTGCTCGCTCTTCATAGTTCTACGTTCTTTTAGTTCTACTAAATCAGATGCAGCAAGCCTTGGCCCAACTATTATTTGCCAAGGAGAACCGATTAAATCATGAGTAGAAAACTTACTTCCACTACTATTATTACTATCGTCTAATAAAACAGAAAATCCTGCTTTCTGGAATTTAAAATATAAATCATCAGCCATAATACGACATTTGTCGTCATCATTTTTAAGGCATATAATAGAAATTTGAAAGGGTGCAACAGACTGTGGCCAAATTATTCCAGACTCATCATGACTTGCTTCAATTATAGCTGCAACTAATCTAGAAATACCAATACCATATGACCCACCTATAGGATGAATTAATTTTCCTTCTTTATTTTGAACAACACAATTCATTGCTTTAGTATATTTATTACCAAAATTAAATATATGCCCTACTTCAATACCACGCTTTCTAATCAATTTAGACTTTTCAATCTCACAGCTCTTTTCTTCATAAATATCATCTGAGACGGCATAGCATTTCTTTATACTAGCTATATCAAGCTTATCTGATTTTAATAGCTTCTCTAGTATAGGCTCATAAAAAATCTCACTTTCTCCATCCTTAGCAATAATTTGAAACTCGTGACTCATGTCTCCACCAATTGGTCCAGTCTCAGCTTTAACAGGAATAGCATGAACACCTAAACGTCTAAAAATTTTAATATAAGTTTCAAACATCTTATCATAAGATTTGACCGCAGATTCTTCATCTAAATCAAAAGAGTAGGCATCTTTCATATAAAACTCTCTACCACGCATCACTCCAAACCTAGGACGAATCTCGTCTCTAAATTTCCATTGCAATTGATATATATTTAATGGCAATTCTTTATAAGATTTCACATTACTTCTAAATAAATCAGTTATTGCATCTTCAGCCGTAGGAGCAAAAAGTAATTTATTTTCATGCCTATCTGTAATTTTAAGCATTTCTTTGCCATAACTTTCATATCTTCCGGTTTCTATCCATAAATCTGCCGGCTGAATACACGGTAGCAAAACCTCTATAGCTTTAGCTTTATCCATTTCTTCTCTGACTATCTGTTCGATCTTTTTTAATACTTTCAAACCCATAGGTAACCATACATATATACCCGAATTTTGCTGACGAATCATCCCAGCTCTAAGCATTAGCTTATGAGATGTTATGTAAGCATCACTAGGATTTTCTTTTAATATAGGCAAAAAATAATTAGAAACACGCACAATTACCCCAGAAATTAAAGCAGATATGGTAGCATGATACAGACTTTATTGTAGTTTTCTACTCTAAAGTGTGAAATTTTTGTAAAAAAAACAATAGAATTAACACAATAATATAATTATTTTCACTATTATGCAAAAAACCCTTTAGCAATTTTATAAAATTGTAGTAGCATCATGAACGTGGTGCAATTTTAAATTTTGAACACTAAATTAATAAATTAAAGGAGAACGTAATGAAAAACTTTTTTAACACTATAAAATTAGATAATAATTTATCGCAAAGACTCTGCATGGTTTTTGCTTTCTTATATTTAATACTTGTTAATCAAGAAGCTTTTGCTAATAACACTGATGCTATCACTCAAGTGTTATGTAATGTTATTCAACAATTACAAGGTGGTATAGGTAAAGGTATCGCTACAATTGCCATAGTTGTTTTAGGTATTGGCTTATTTTTAGGTAAACTATCTTGGCCGCTTGCTGTTGCAACAGCAATTGGTATCGGTCTTATCTTTGGTGCTGCAGGAATAGTAGGCTGGATAAGCAATGGTACTGGTAATAATAGTACTTCTACCTGCTAGTCAAAAATTTAAAAACATTATTAAAAAAGCGCCTTAATTGGCGCTTTTTTTATTACTACAACTTAAAACTAGTCGCACAATTTTAGATTAAAAAAGAAGATAATTTAAAAGTTAGATTTAATCTTGCTGCATAACGTTAATTGTAAGATCATTAAATAAGCTTAGTTATCAACTAACTTAAAAATTTTAAAATGAAAAAGTTTTTAGTACTAATTATCAATATTACAATTATGTTCACAAATGCTTTATCAACAAAAACTTTTAAAGCTAATATTTTACGTACTTTGGTAGATTTTATTAAAAGCACTTTAATTCTAAATCATCAGAAATTACCTAATAATTGCCAATGTATATCCAAAGAATAAATCTTTTTCAATTAACAAAACTGACTAAATATGGAACCATTAACTATTATGATTTAGCAAAATGCCTGGCTGTTATTGCTATGTTGATAGATCACTTGGGATTATTTTTTTTACCTAATCATGACGCATTAAGAATAATAGGACGAATTAGTTTTCCTATTTTTTTCTTTTTGGTTGGCTATTCTCAAAAATTTAAAAATGAAAAAACCATATTAATATTAGCACTTTTTATGTTAGTATTTGATTACATATTAAGCGATACAGGAAGCAATTTTCTTTTTAACAGTTCTTCTATATTACCGAATTTAATAGTCTCTCGCTTTTTTTTAAATCGATCAATTAACTGGATTAAAAGCAATCTGTTAGCAAGCTTTTTCTTATTAGCATTATACTATATACCAGTAGCATTAATTTTTGGATATGGAACTTTGGGATGTATGTTTATTATTTGCGGATACTTAAGAAGAAATGATAATAAAGATCTAAAATCCTCTCTTTTTCTTATTTTTACGACGATGTTTTATATTATTTTCCAAGGTCATCTTTTTTCTTTGGGAGGAATAATGATGTTTACTGTAGAAATGTTGATATTATTATATTTTATGTATAATTTTAAAGTTAAAAACTATCTACTATCCAATCATTTCCTTAATTACCTGATTTTATTATGCTCTCGTTATTCTCTTTATTTTTATTGTATTCACTTTGAACTTTTTAAAATAATTAGCACGATCATTTAAACTAGTATTCAGTAATAATTCTAGAATAGTGGTGGCTGGACCAGGAATTGAACCAGGGACACAAGGATTTTCAGTCCTTTGCTCTACCAACTGAGCTATCCAGCCAACAAAGAACTGTTATAAAATAAAAAAAACTAACTGTCGAGACTATTTTACTCAATTTTATTTTTTGCCGGAAATAATTGCAGAATTTTGTCCATTTCCTCAAAAGAATTATAATGTAAAAAAACTATACCTTTCTCAGGACCTTTAAATTCTATACTAACTTTTATACCCAATTGCTCAGAAAGAGCATTCTCTAACATCTCTTTATCGGCAGAAGAGGTGGGAACTTTCTCAGCACGGACTTTTTCTCGCTTAGCTATACCTTTACTAGTAAGACTTTCTGCTTGCCTTACGCTTAAACCACCAGCCAATATTTTTTTAGCAGTTTCTAAAGGATTTTCTGAATTAATTAATGCACGAGCATGACCCATTGTTAGATCATTTTTTGCAATCAAATCCTGAACTTCCTGAGGCAGAGTCAATAATCTGAGCAAATTAGCTACATGACTTCGACTTTTCCCAATTGCCTTTGCTACATCATTTTGTGTATAGCTATAAGAATCAATTAAACTTTTGTAAGAAATAGCTTCTTCAATAGCTGAAAGATCCTGCCTTTGAACATTTTCAATAATTGAATATTCTACCGTATTATTGTCATCCAAATCTTTTATTATTACTGGAATATCTTTTTCCCCAATAAGCTGACAAGCTCGATATCTTCTTTCACCAGCAATAATTTTGTATTTCTCGTCAGCAAGTTTTTTAACTAAAATCGGAGCAATTACTCCTTTCTCTTTAATTGAATCAGCTAGTTCTTTCAAAGACTCTTCATTAAAATACCTTCTTGGTTGATTAACATTAGCTACAATATTTTCCAAAGGGATCCAAAGAATTTTTTCTGAATCCTTGCCGCTAACTGACTCTGTATAACTTTCAGGCGCAGCATAATAGTCTTCAAACAATGAGGATAAGCCTCTACCCAGGCTACGTACACGAGGTCTATTTTCTGTCATTTCAACTCACTTTTTGTTTAATGTAATTTTTTATTTGCGCTTCTTGTGCTAAAAACTCTTTAGCAAAATCAATATAAGCATTTGATCCAGAGCAATGTGTGTCATAAAGTAGTACAGGCTTACCATAAGAAGGAGCCTCTGAAACTTTAACATTTCTTGGAATAACGGTTTTATATACCAAATCTCCCAAGCATGCCCTAACATCAGCATCAACTTGCTCTGTCAGTCTATTTCTTTTATCATACATTGTAAGTATGATACCGTTAATAATAAGCTCTGGATTTAATGTATTTTTTATCAATTTAAATGTTTCTAGCAAATGTTTCAACCCCTCCAAAGCAAAAAACTCACATTGTAACGGAACAATCAAAGAAGTAGAAGCAGTAAGAGCGTTAATTGTTAGCATTCCTAAAGAAGGTGGACAATCTATTAAAATATAATCATACGCACCTAGTATATTTGTTATTTTATGTTTTAAAATAAATTGTGGCTTTTGTAAATGAATCATCTCAACTTCTGCTGCAGCAAGATCTACATTAGATGTCACCATATCAAGAAATTTCAAACCAGTTTTAACTATGCAATTTTCAAGCGATTCTTCTCCAATCAGCACCTGATATAAATTTTTCTGTCTTGATTCACCTGTAATGCCATAACCAGTGCTAGTATTACCTTGAGGATCATTATCAATTAATAAAACTCTGTAACCAGTCGCTGCTAATGCTGTAGCAAGATTAGTCGCTGTTGTAGTTTTCCCTACTCCACCTTTTTGGTTTACAAATGATATTATTTTTGCCATAAGCTACTTTCTCTTTATATTAATTATTCTAACAACTACTCCTAGTTCATCAGTAATGCTTTGACTAACACTATAATCAAAATTCCAGTTACGCTCTGCTTCATTTAGCTCACTCTTCCAACTTTTTCCTTTTAATAACAATATATTAGCATTAAAAGCAATTTTTTGATTAACATTTTCAAGAAATTTATCAATATTACTAAATGCCCTAGAAGTTACATTAGTAATATTAGCAGTATTTGCATTGATAAACAAACAATTATGTATTTTTATCGTGTTTTTACTAAATTTTCTAGCTTCCTGGAGAAAAACACATTTACGCAAATCACTATCAACGAGATGAACTTCTTTCACACCCAAAATTGAAATGATCAGTCCTGGCAAACCACTTCCACTTCCAACATCCATTAAAGTGCTATTTAGATCAAGATATTTAATTAACTGTGCAGAGTCTAAAATATGCCTAGTCCATATATGTTGAGCGCTATTGGAACTAATTAAATTTATATGCATATTCCATTTTAGTAATAACTCTACATACTGCTCTAATTGTAAAAATGTTTCACGTGAAACATTTAATTCATTCAATAGATAGCTCTTTGCATTATTGTAGTCTTTAAGATATAACATTAATTGCTATTTCGTTTTAAATATATCAATATGGCAGTAATAGCAGCAGGAGTTATTCCTGGTATTCTTGAGGCTTCACCTATATTAGCTGGCTTAATTTTATTTAGCTTCTCTTCCACTTCTATAGACAAGCTACCAACTAAAGAAAAGTCGAGATCTCTGGGAATCAGGATGCTTTCATCTCTTTTGAATAATTTAATATCGTTTTCTTGCTTAGATATATAATAAGAATATTTTGCCTCTACCAAAATTTGTTCAATAATTTGCTGATTAATATTATTTATTTCGGGCATTATTTCTCCTAATAAAACAAAATCGACTTTTGGATAACTCATCAAATCATATATAGATTTCTTTACTCCATCCATCGTAAGGTTTAAACCAAAAGTAGCTAGTTGATTAGGAGAAAATTTTTTTTCAGATAAAAAATCTTTTGCCAACGCTATTGTAGAAACCTTTTCTTGCATTCTATTAAGTCTTTGAAGAGATACACAACCAACATCGTAACCACGCTCAGTTAGTCTTAAATCTGCATTATCCGCACGCAAAGACAGTCTATACTCAGATCTAGACGTAAACATTCTATAAGGTTCTTTCGTTCCATTTAAAACCAAATCATCAATCATCACTCCTATATAAGCTTCTGAACGGTCAATAATGAATTCATCATCTGATTGCAGAGATAGCGCTGCATTAATACCAGCGATAATTCCTTGACCTGCGGCTTCTTCGTAGCCCGTAGTGCCATTAATTTGACCAGCAAGATAAAAACCTGATAAACGCTTAGTCTCTAAACTATGTTTTAACTCTCGTGGATCTACATAGTCATATTCAATAGCGTACCCTGGCCTTACAATTATAGCTTCTTCTAAGCCAGCTATTGATTTTACTATTTGTTCTTGTACTTCTTCAGGAAGTGAAGTTGAAATACCATTTGGATAAACTAAATCAGAATTTAGCCCTTCTGGCTCAAGAAAAATTTGATGACTAACCTTATCTGCAAAACGTATAATTTTATCTTCAATAGAAGGGCAGTATCGTGGTCCTGAAGATTTTATCTGACCAGAATACATAGGTGACCTATGAACATTTGATCTAAGAATATCATGAGTTTTACTATTGGTCTTGGTTATATAGCAAGAAATTTGTGGTACTTTTATATTATCATTCATATAAGAAAAAGGCCTTGGTTTTACATCTCCCAGCTGTTTTTCTAAAATATCATAATTAATTGAACTCGCTAAGATTCTAGGAGGTGTACCTGTTTTTAGTCTTCCTAAGCTAAATTTTAAACAATTTAAAGTGTTAGAAAGTCCAATAGAAGGAGCCTCATCAACTCTCCCAGCTTTAATTTTTTTTTCTCCGAGATGAATTAGCCCATTAAGAAAAGTTCCTGTAGTCAATATAATTTTAGGTGCTAAAATCTCTTCATTTTTAGCAGTAACCACTCCATAAACTTTACCATCACAGACCAACAAATCTTCAATAGATGCTTCAATGATAGTTAAATTATCTTGTGCGGTTAAAATAGATTGAACTGCTTTTTTATACAAATCTCTATCAGCTTGAGCTCTTGGGCCCCAAACAGCAGGTCCTTTACTAGCATTAAGCATCTTATAATGGATGCCAGCCATATCAATAGCTCTTCCCATTATTCCATCAAGAGCATCAATCTCTCTAACTATTGTGCCTTTACCAATACCGCCGATAGCTGGATTACAAGACATTTCACCTAAATTTGTAAATTTTAGCGTAATCAAAGCTGTATTTGCACCCATTCGCGAAGCTGCTGCTGCTGCTTCGCAGCCCGAGTGTCCACCGCCTATAACTATAACATCAAAATTATGCATAATTTATATTAGAAAATTGCTCTATGTGCTTGTTTAATAAGGCTCTTATATTTAAATCAGTTTAACCTAAATGTAAATTTTATTTTTTGATGTTTAATATAAATTTACCAAATTTTTGAAGAGACTCTTTTAGAGCAAAATCTTCAACACCATTAATATCAGGTTTTTCAGATAATATTGGAATTATATCCTCATCAGCTTGTTGAAAAAGAGATAAAGAGGGTCGTAAATCAAACTTTAATTGTGAAATATATTCTGAACCAGTGTAAAAGGCTATTTTTTCTAAAATAGTATTAGAAAGATAAAACAATTCTGATGAAAAAGCATTATTTGCTACAAAAACATGCAAAGCACGCTTCTGAACATTTTGATCTTGGATGGTTACTTTATATGGAATAGCGTAGTTTGAAAGATTTTCTCCAACTATCTTAGGCCAATCATAAACAATTTTCTTTAGTACTATACCTTTAACCTTATAAGTCTCTTGCAAACAACGATCAACGTAAGCAGATAAATTAATAAACCCTTTGACACTATTTTTCATAAAAATATTACATCTTGGAAATAAACGGCGTAAATTCCTCGATCACACACTGATATAGTTGTTTCTTAAAAGGAATAACAAGCTTTGGTAAGGATCTTATTTCAGCCCATTTCCATTTTAAAAACTCTGGTGGATTTTGATTAATATTAATCTCTGAATCGTTACCCAAAAACCTTAAAAGAACCCATTTTTGTTTTTGACCACGATATTTTCCTTCCCAAAACCTAGGAACTAAAGATTCAGGTAAATCATAATAATACCAATTTAAACTCTCAGCTATTATTTCTATATTTATAATGCCGGTCTCTTCTTTAGTTTCTCGCATCACCGCCTCTGAGATAGTTTCCTCCCCATCAATTCCTCCTTGTGGCATTTGCCATGTGTTACCCTTTCCATCAATACGCTTTCCTACAAAAACTGTTTTAGCAGAATTAATAATAAACATACCAACACCTCTACGATAAGGTAGAAGAATATTTTTTGATGTATAAATACTACTATTATTTCTCACTACTAACCTGATACTTTAATTTTTTTAGGTAATGCCTTAATTGATAACAGTTTTATATTTTTTTTATCTAGAGTTTTAAGCCAATCTTTCAATACAATAATATTATTTTGATTAAACTGTATAACAGCTATGGCTTTGCCTTTGTCACGTGCAATCTCTTCTAATTGTCTCAAATTATGAATAGTTTTCTCTTTAGACTGATTCTTGTTAACAACTAAATCACAAGCTTCTACAACGAATATACTTTCATTATCCGATTCAAGAACCGCCGTTTTATTAGTCACTCCATATAAAAAAAATAGATTAGCCTTATGTAAATGCTCTACCACTGTAGATACGGCATTTACAGAGTTTAGAAATTCTTCGTTACCTAAGTTATAAACACCCACAGAATGCTCTATTTTACTTAATATTTTTTGCATTCTAGAATGTATCTCTTCTGAATCAAAAGAAGAAACTAAATCATAATCTTTTATGGAAGTATCAGTTTTAGTATTTACAAAAGGCAATTCCATAAAAATATCGTTACCATTTTCTTTCACCGCTCCTATAATATTACTCAAATATTTATTGTAAGGTGAAACCCCTATTGTGATATCCTTAGGTAGCTCCTTTATATCCTTAATAAAATCAGAACCAAAATCTATTTGATCAATTAATAACGCTATGGTTGAAATAGTGTTGTGCACATTTTCAGACTCACCAATCGCTAGATTATTATCTTCTATAAATGGCTTATAATCAGGAATAGTAAAAACTATCTTTTGCTTACTTATTGTTTTATCAACACTATCATTTTGTTGTGAAATTAATCCGAAAAAAACCAGACAAACCCAAAACAAGGCTAACACACAGGTAAGTAATCCTAAATAGTAAGAAATATCTTTTTTGTTCATAATTTTACTTCATTTTTTATAAATACTAATTGCTTTAATCAGATCTACAGCCCTTTCCAATTGGTAATCATCTTCTACCTTTCTGATAATATCTCCATTATTCTTATTAATAGATAAATTATTTTTTATTGTATTAGATGATAAGTCTTTAGGAATATAACCATTTAAATTTTCTTCTCTAATATTACTAGCAACAGTTTTTTCTTTAATAACAGATTTTTCAACTATAATATCCGGAATAATGCCCTCAGCCTGAATTGATCTACCATGCGGAGTATAGTAAAGAGCTGTAGTAAGCCCCATCGCACTTCCCCCAGATAATGGTATTACAGTTTGTACAGATCCTTTACCAAAAGATCTTTCACCCATTAATACAGCTCTTCCGTGATCTTGCAAAGCTCCTGCAACTATCTCGGAGGCAGCAGCTGAGCCTTCATTAATCAATATTGCGATTGGTAAATCAAGAATTTTATATCCGCCTTCACTGACATTATAGCTCATATTACTATCTTTGACTCTGCCTTTGGTGGACACTATATTTCCTTTTTTTAAAAAAATACTAGAAACCGATATAGCTTGATGCAATAGCCCGCCTGGGTTATTACGTAAATCTAATACTATTCCTTTTATACCTTTTGTATGAGATATAAGACTTTTGTAGTGACTAATTATATTATCAGCAGTATTCTCTGGAAACGAATTAACTCTTATATAAGCTATATCATTATTCTCAATACGCGATTTCACAGATATAATTTTAATCATATCTCGCTTCACTAAAATCTCTACTGGAGCAGAATTATTATCACGTAATATGGTCAATTTAACTTTTGTGCCTGGCCTGCCTCTTATTTTCATAATAATATCAGAATAATTCATGTCGCGGATTGACCTTCCATCCACTCCAATTACATAATCTCCAGGCTTAATGCCCGCAATATAAGCAGGACCATCTTCCAAAGGAGATATAACTCTAAGAGAGCCTTGTTCTGCAATAAATTCTACACCTATGCCACCAAATTCCCCTTTAGAGTAAAAAGTAAGCTCTCTACTCATATCTTTATTTAAAAAACCAGAATGTGGATCTAAAGATAGAAGCATCCCGCTAATTGCAGAATCTATCAACTTAGCATTATCAACTTTATTAACATAATCTTTGTTTACTAACTTAAATGCCTCATAAAATCTCTTCAACTCAGGTGATGAATAACAACTTTCCTCTACTGCAAATGCTGGTATAACAAGCATGATTAGAATCAAAAACAATTTTTTAGGTATAATCATAAAAACTAAATTCAATAATATTAGCTTTTATAATATATAAATTATCTCAAAACACTAAGATTAATTTTTAGTTTTTTGATTGACATCTCGAGTAATAGTCATGAGCAGTTTTATGCCAGTAATATGGATTTTTAAGTAACTGCATAATTGCCTTAAATGCTGCAAAAGGATGCAGTAAATAATAAAAAGGGTATAAAAACAACTGCCATTTAAGAGTAGCCCAGTTATATTTAAATTTTACCTCTAAGGCACAACCGTACATGACTAGCATCCATAAAAGAATATTTAAGAGCGAAAACAATGCCAATAACTCATATTTATCATTAGAAAAATCTGTAAATAAATATGCCTGACCAAGAAAAAATACTACAAATTGTAAAACACAAGAAACGATTGGTAAAAATAAAAAATAGCGAAAACCTATAAATCTTGCTAAACCTATTTTTTTCACAACATATTTAAAATTTCTTCCATGAACTAATGTTGTTTGTAAATGACCTTTAATCCACCTTGATCTTTGATTAATCCAATCTCGAAAATTAATCGGAGACTCCTCAAGAGTTAAACTATTAAGAATTTTTACTTTATAGCCGTGCAAAGCTAATCTCATTCCAATGTCTGCATCTTCTGTAACATTGTACGGATCCCAAGCACCTAATTCCATTAGCACTGATTTTTTAAAATGATTACTACTCTCACCTAAAGGTATAGGAATATCCAATAATTCAAGACCACATAAAAAATAATCAAATAAAAGTGAGTATTCGACAGAAAAAAGTAGATATTAAACTTTCATCTTTATTGTAGTAATTTAACCTAGCTTGTACGCAGGCTAGATTTTTTGATCCATTTCTAAAAACATCTAAAACTTTCCTTAATTGAGCTATATCAGGCTTATCCTCAGTATCATAAACAGCTACATATTCTCCTCTTGCAAATTGTAAAGCATAATTACAGGCTTTGGGCTTAGTCTTAGGAAAACTTTTAGGAACGCATATTATATTAATAGAATCGTCTGGTTTTAGCTGATTAATAAAAGTAATTGTACTACGATCTAACTGCTCAATAACTAATTTTATATCCAATTTATCCTTTGGATAATCCAGCTCATAAATGGAATCTAATAAAGACAAAATCACATGATCTTCTTTATATACAGGTAAAATAATGGTATATATAGGGCAATCTTCATCTGCCAATCTTTTAATAGCTTTATCTTGTGCAATATATCGTTTTTTTGTTAATAGAATTAATAACAATCTAAGAATAGAGTTAACGAAAAAGATAATATTAGCAACACATACCAGCCCAAGTAAAAACTTTTCAGGATATATAATAATTAACATTATAATTATAAATGCACTTAGCCAAATTGTATTTTTATGTTTGGCTTTTAATAAATTATACGCAGAATATAAAGGCACTGTTTTGTAGAGATCAGTTTTAGTTTTTTCTAAAATAGCATCACTAAATTTTAACTGAATAAATCTAAAAACATCCTTACGAGATGCAATCAGTATTATAAAATCACTTTGGTATTTATCACTCAAATAAGAAAGCAATTTTTCAGTCTTATTTACAGCTGCCACATAAAATACTCCATCAATAGTTTTCCAAGGAATATATTCTAAATTAATGTAAAAGCTAAAATCATCTTTCA
>Ga0114962_10000453_pt1 | contig 36491 bp, 40 predicted proteins | sample C_130820_MF_Meta_FD_87017 | JGI IMG/M metagenome (GOLD analysis project Ga0114962, IMG submission 87017) | Freshwater microbial communities from Lake Croche, Canada to study carbon cycling - C_130820_MF_MetaG | ecosystem: Environmental > Aquatic > Freshwater > Lake | place: Lake Croche, Canada...
AGGCAGTTAAGATTGAATAAACTTTAAAGGAACACAAATGCGTTATTTAATGATCATCAGTTCGTTACTGACTTTATCTGCTTGCAGCACTGTATTGGCTGTTGCTGATACGGTAGGCAGTGTTGTCGTTTATGGAGCTAAAACCGTAGTCAACACCATTGATGCAATCACGCCAGATGTTGTTAACAAAAAGTAAGCCAGAGAGCTTGGTCGGTTAAATACTTAAATTAGAGACAATTCTTTCAGCTATTTTGCTGTACTCAAATGCCTGAAATTGATGCAGCTTGGCTGATTTTTTATGCTGCTTCATCTCTTCAAAAAGGCCTAGTTCAAATGCAGAAGCGGCAAGGTCGTGAAAATGAATGGCATCTTTCAAATGCATTGCTGCCATTCGGTGATTTTCACCTGCGCAACTAAGGCTTAAGGCCACTTGCATGTCGTGCAGAATTCCATTTTCAAGATCATGTACTAAACTATCCAACATAGTGCAAACTCCTAATATTGAATTAGGTTAGTTGAATTTTGTGTGATCTTGATGAAAATGATGATTTTGTAATTGAAAACGACAATCCTTACACTTCAACCACGATTGCTTAACTATGCGTAACTTTCTCATTGAGGGTAACCAAATTGCAGAGTTCAATGAGCTTGTTGAACACTTGCCTTCGCAGGGTTACCACTGGTTAAGTTTTACCAGACGAGAGTTTGAAGTAGGACTGATCCAAATTCAGCAGATGCTTTCAAAAATTTATAACTTTGAAGTCCTTGAGTTTCATCTCAATGATTTATTGAACAATCAACTGCCATCTCATTACGACTACACCACTGAATACGATGTCATCATCTTCCGAAGACTGGCACGGGGTCGTTCAGAATCCGACCTTTCCAATCCGGGCCAAATTCTTCACTCCGCAAGTACCCGTGGCGGTCCGCCCATTCTTCGAAGAATAGATACCAGTCCTATTGGATTTCTTGTCATTGACAGGTTGATCATCTCGGTTCATCCGGCTGATTGTGCTGTCAGAGATTTATATGCCAACAAATTATTGAGCACTGCAAACTCGGTCAATCTTTCGCATTCCTCTGGTCGCTTACCCGCCAATCCCACTGATTTGATGTTACGGGTTATTGGTGTTGTGGTTGATGGCTATTTGGATTTGCGCAAAGAGCTCACCCGACAACTTGATCATTGGCAAAATGAATTAATAAATCCCAATGCAAGATTCAATAACTGGAGTGCTTTGTTGGACTCTAGGCTCACCCTTCACTATTTGGATGAAGTTTGTGAGGACCAGCGGGCGGCGATTCAAGATTGGATTGAAGCTCTGGATTCTTGGTTAGAAACAGACTCTCTATCGACCAAAGAGCTTGAATTAATCAAAGTTCGAAGTCGAGATATTTTGGAGCATATTGAAAGAGTCGTGCACCATGTAGGACGGCTTGAGCAAAGTGCAGAAACTGCAGTTCAGATGCATTTCAATATACAGAGCAATCACAACAATGATGTGATGAAAACACTTACTGCACTCACTGCTATTTTCTTGCCGTTGAATTTAATCACTGGCTTTTTTGGCATGAACTTCGAAAAATTCCCATTTCTCAAGCATGAAGAAGGATTGCTCTTAACCGAAATCTTTATGGTTTTATTGGTTGTTGTCTTGGGCGGCTATTTTTGGCTTAACCGATATCTAAGCTCCTCAAAGATAAGCACAAAGTAATAGTTAGAGAGGATATAAGTGCTTTAAGCCCGCACATACACCACTTGTATTTATGTAAATAAAGAATATTCTCAATTTTCTGATGTTTGTTTAAAAGGAAATTTGATGAAATATTTTTCTGAAGTTTCTTACCTGTTTTTTAAAAAAATGCTCAGGCTCCTTTCTGAAAAACTTTATGTACCCACACAAACAGGCTCACACGATGTGGGAACCCAATATTTGGGCAACCTGGCCAGTTCTTATGTTGAGCACCAAAATTTCCCCAACACTGTCAAATCCCCGTTTAGAGGTATTAAAATTCATTGAAAGCACAGCAAGACCTCTAGATTTGGGAGAAAGCCATTAAATATTTAATCAGCGCCACACTATTTTTAGTGTCATCCTCTGTGGCTTTTGCCGAGGATTTAAGTTCATGTACTTTGAAAAAATTAGCTGACGAAATGAATTATTGTAAAGCCTCTTTTGCAGGCAGCGCTACTTTTTGCGACATGATCAAAAATGGCGAAAAAAAGCGAGAGTGCTATTTCATGGTGGTCAAAATACAGCGAAGCAATGCCTATCAAGTTAAAAAGCCAGAATCAAAAGCAGAAGAGTAAAAATCACCTCATATCATGTGAAACTTCATCACATTAAAGCGAACACATGACACGACATGTTTTAAGTACTGCGCATATCCATCCTGCTATTCATCAAACAATCAGCAGCCTGCATCAAGACATTGTTGAGGAAGTGCAGTCTGCCATTCGAGTGCATCGCGTGGTGGTGGTTGGTATGACTCAAAACCCAGTTGTTAAATCTGTACGCAAGCACCTGTCAGAGGCTGGAATTGACTACTATTATTTGGAATATGGCAGTTATTTCAGCCAATGGTATCGCCGTCTTGCTTTAAAAATGTGGACGGGTTGGCCCACCTTTCCCATGGTGTTCCTAGACGGTGTTTTATTGGGTGGGGCCCAAGACGTCAAGGCACTGATCGCCTCGGGTGAGCTTAAGGAACAGAAGTCATCCATTTAACGATGGAGTCCACCATGGGTGCAACCGCTTGGGGGTCGCGTATATCGCCAGCCAAGACATGTTGGCCTTCACTTTTGCTGTAAGCAACCAATTCAAGCTTTTTATTTTCAGAGCCAATACGCTCGAACAGTTTTTTGGTTTCCAGTGGGTCAACAGTTTGGTCGTCGGCACTGTACAAAACCATCACGGGGGTTTTAAAGCTCGCGACATCGCTTTCTCGAACTTTCTTGACAAGCGCCATCATCGGAAACAGTGCTGCTGTTGGATATTTTTTTGTCCAAGCGGCATTTTCTTTTTCGTTATCAGACGGGAAATTCAGCTCAGGCCCTGTAATAGCAAGAGCCAATTGTTTTCCCCAATGCCCATTGATAATTTCTGAGCGCTTGTCTTTGAGGCCAAAGTTAGGCGAAATAAAAACATAGGCATTCACGTCTTTGGCGAAGGGTGAAGTGGCGAGCCAAGTCGAAAGTGTTGAACCCGTCGAGCAACTGATGATCAGAACTTTATCGCCAAGCGTTTGTCCAATCCGAACGGCTTCAACGGTGTCGGCAAGCCAATCTTGCGTGGATGTTTGTCCCAGCGCGGCGCCAGGTAAGCCGTGGCCACTTAAGCGGGTATAAAAAAGATTGGCACCTAATTGCTTGGCAACCAAATCGGCAACCGGTGCAGTCTCCATTTTGCTGGCAGAAAAACCATGAACATAAACCACCGCCCAAGGGGTTTTTTGATGTTCTGTATTGGCCCAAACAATGCCTTTGGCAGTACCTGGCTTGAGGTCGCTGAACTTGGACTCAGAATTTGCTATCCAAGCATCGAGCTCATTCAATTGGCTGGTAGGTAAGGGCCGCTCAGTAGGTGTGTCGCTGCCAAACTCATTGCTTGGGCCCGCAAAGAAACCCGCCACGGCAATAACCACCACACCAAGCAAAGACTTTGCCGCCAGCATCAGCCAGCTTCGAGACGCGGTTGAACCAGAGGAGGTGTTGATGTCCATGGTGTTTCCTTGAAGATTATTGGTTTTTAAAAACAGCTTTGCGTTTGTTCACAAAAGCGTCCATGCCTTCTTTTTGGTCTTCGGTGGCAAAAAGTGCATGGAACATTCGTCGCTCAAACATGATGCCATCGGACAAACTGCTTTCAAAGGCTCGGTTGACAGATTCTTTGGCCGACATGACTGCAATTTGTGAGTAATCGCAAATGGACAACGCTGCACTCAGCGCTTCATCCATTAATTTATCCAGAGGCACCACCCGACTCACAAGGCCTGCACGCTCGGCTTCATCCGCATTCATCATTCGGCCTGTCAAAGCCAAGTCCATGGCTTTGGCTTTACCGATGGCGCGAGGCAAGCGCTGTGTGCCACCTGCACCAGGAATGATGCCCAGCTTAATTTCAGGTTGTCCGAAACGAGCGTTGTCTGCTGCGATGATGAAGTCACACATCATGGCGACTTCACACCCACCTCCTAACGCAAAACCTGCAACGGCTGCGATGACGGGCTTGCGAATGCTGCGCAGGGTTTCCCATTCGCTGGTGATGTAATCGGTTTTGTAAACATCGGCGTAGGTGTAAGTGGCCATCGCGCCAATATCTGCACCAGCCGCAAAGGCTTTTTCATTGCCCGTCAAAATCATGCAGCCAATATGCGGATCTGCATCGAATGCTTTAAGGGCTGTACCCAATTCAATCATGAGCTCAGTATTCAAAGCGTTCAGTTGCTTGGGGCGGTTCAGGGTGATGACACCAACTTTTTCAGCGTGGGTGTTCACTTGGATCAATTGATAGCTCATTGCAGTCTTTCTGTCGGGTATTTGAAACCAACTATAACCAAGCTTTATGTAGATCGCCGAGATGATAAATTACCCCACAAGGAGACACATATGACCGAAAAAACAGTTAGCTATGAAGAACGCGGCCCAGTGGCTTGGCTGACGCTTAATCGTCCGCAAGCGCTCAACAGTTTCACACGCGAAATGCACCAGCACTTATGGGACGCTTTCGATCAGGCCGAAGCCAATCCGGTCATACGGGCCATGGTCATCACGGGTGCTGGGCGAGGTTTTTGCGCAGGGGCAGATTTATCGGAATTTGATTTTTCTGAAGGTCCTCAACTGATAGAACGCGCAGACCCCGGTCCCGTGATTGATCAAGCCTTCAACCCCACCACACGAAGACTTCAGCAGTTGCGCATGCCCACGGTGGCAGCGGTCAATGGTGTCGCCGCAGGTGCGGGTGCATCATTTGTGATGGCTTGCGATATTGCCATCGCCTCGCCCCAAGCATCATTCATCCAAGCCTTTAGCAAAATTGGTTTGATTCCAGACGCCGGCAGCAGTTGGTTCTTGGTCGAGCGCTTAGGCTTGGCACGCGCCATGGCCTTGGCCATGACTGGCGACAAATTGATGGCGCAACAAGCCAAAGAATGGGGCTTGATCTGGGATGTTTCAGAAGATGTCCTCGAAGCTGCCTTGCAAATGGCCCAGCGTTTGGCGGCTATGCCAACCCAAGCCTTGATTGCCACCCGCAAGCTGCTTCGAGAAGCAGGACAAAGAAGCCTTGATCAACAACTCGACACAGAACGAGACACACAGTCAGCTCTGGGTAAAACGCACGACTATATGGAAGGCGTGAGCGCGTTTTTACAGAAACGTCTACCGCAATTCACAGGGCATTGAAGATGTCCACGCTGACAGATGAGGCCACGCTGGCCAATCGGGTGGGAGAAGCCATGTTTTCTGCTGATGTGGCCTCAAGACAAACCATGGGTATGCAGCTTGTTTTTTGCAAGCCCGGACAGGCCCGAATGACCATGCAAGTAACCCTTGCACATTTGAATGGCCACAAAATTTGTCATGGCGGCTTTATTTTTACTTTGGCTGATTCCACCTTTGCTTTTGCTTGCAACAGCCACAACAAAGTAGCGGTTGCGGCTTCTGCCTCCATAGAATTTTTAAAACCAGCCCAATTGCATGATGTGTTGACATGTGATGGACAAGAGAATGTGCTTAGCGGTCGACACGGTGTGTACGACATGACCGTTCGCAATCAACATGATGAAGCGATTGCCTTATTCAGAGGCAAAAGTGCACAGATTCAAGGAACGGTGGTGTCACCATGAAACAAAATTTTCTTCCCCTAGACCCTATTGAAAAAGCCAGCGTCGACGAGCTGCGCAGTTTGCAATTGAAGCGTTTGAAAAAAACCCTTCAACATGCTTATGCAAACTCTGCCGTTTATCGGACTAAATTTGATGCAGTGGGTATTCATCCGGACGATTGCAAACAGCTCTCCGATTTGGCGAGATTTCCCTTCACCACCAAATCTGATTTGCGCGAGAGTTACCCGTTTGGCATGTTTGCAGTTCCTCAGCATCAACTTGTGCGTATCCATGCTTCCAGTGGCACCACAGGTAAACCCACTGTGGTTGGCTACACGGCAAATGACATTGCCATGTGGGCTGGATGTGTCGCTCGCAGCATAAGGGCAGCAGGGGCAAAACCTGGTGACAAGGTCCATATCAGTTACGGCTATGGTTTGTTCACGGGCGGTTTGGGTGCGCATTACGGCGCAGAGCATTTGGGTTTGACTGTGATTCCTTTTGGTGGAGGACAAACTGAACGGCAAGTTCAGCTGTTGCAAGATTTCTCACCCGACATCATCATGGTGACCCCGAGCTATATGTTGGCCTTGGCCGATGAATTTGATCGCCAAGGCTTAGATCCTCGCAACAGCAGTTTGCGCATAGGCATTTTTGGCGCTGAACCTTGGACCCACGATATGCGCTTGGCCATTGAAAAACGCATGGGCATCGATGCGGTTGATATATATGGTTTGTCTGAGGTGATCGGGCCCGGTGTGGCCAGTGAATATGCGCAAACCAAAGACGGACCCACTGTTTGGGAAGATCACTTTTATCCAGAAATCATCGATCCCGAAACCGGCGAAGTATTGCCCGATGGAGAGCTGGGTGAATTGGTTTTTACCAGCCTGACCAAAGAGGCTTTACCCATCATCCGCTACCGTACAAGAGATTTAACGCGCTTGCTGCCCGGCACGGCACGCGCTATGCGTCGCATGGAAAAGGTCACGGGCAGAAGCGACGACATGATGATTGTTAGGGGTGTGAATGTCTTTCCTACGCAAATAGAAGAGCTGATCTTGAAACAATCGGCCTTGAGTGCGCACTACCAGTGTGTTCTTCGCAAAGAGGGGTCCCTCGATACCTTGACGGTCAAGGTTGAGACCCGTACCGGTTTGCCTTCCAATTCCACTGAGGCGCAAATGGCTGCTGTAAAACTAGAGCAGGACGCTAAAGCCTATATAGGTACAAGTTTAAAAGTAGAGCTGTGCAACGAGGGCGAGGTGGAGCGAAGCATGGGCAAGGCCAAAAGAGTGATAGATCTGCGTTAAAGCAAGAAGGCTTAGCTTTGGGTTTTATCGCTGAGCCAACTGCCCACCTTAATCGGGTCATGAATGCCCAAGCGCCACAAGGGTGCGGGGTCGTGCATGGGGAGGATAAGTGGCAGTCGGTGCAGCTGTCCGTCACGTGCCACTATCGCTATGCATTCCTTATTTTTTCCAAGTAACAGAGGGAGTTGATCCAGACGTTGAACGCGCCAAGACTGCATTGCTTTACCTTTGCCCGCTTCCACTCCCAGCCACTCGTCCCCTGCAGAAAAGCCGGCTGACTCAGCGGCGCTGTCGCGCAAAACGGTTTGGATATGGATGCTGTGGTCTTCTCTGACCCTTAGGCCCAGTTGTTGCGCCAGCGTTGAGGCATCAAATTCAACACTCACACCTTGCTTTCGCAAAATTTCTAACAGGGGCAAATCTTCTACAGTATGCACCCAAGCATGCAATATCTTTCGCCATGAGCGGCTGCTGACATTTTGAAGAGCTTGCAGCACATCATCGTGCGTGATAGGGCCACCTTGGCTGTTGTGCCAAAGCTCGCGCATGACCGCATCTAGGCTATGCCCCATTTGCCGCAAGGAGAGATCTAGACACAGTGCTATCAAGGAGCCCTTGGTGTAATAACTCACCGTGATGTTGGGTGTGTTGCTATCGGGTCGGTAATATTTGGTCCACGCCTCAAAGCTTGCCTGGGCTGCAGTGTGGCTGTGTCTTCCGGGCGTTTGTAGGTATTGATGTATCGATTTGTTTAGCAACTTTAAATAGTACGCAGGTGAAATCAGTTCAGCGCGACACAGCATCAAGTTGTCGTAATAGTCGGTAAAGCCTTCAAAAAACCAAAGCATCTCGGTGTATTGCTCGCTTTGGTAGTTGTAGCTTTCATAATTTCCGGGACGCATGCGTTTGACATTCCACGCATGAAAGTACTCGTGGCTGATGAGCCCCAATAAACCAATGTAATCGTCGCTGCGGGTTTTATCAGCTAGCTTGGGCAGATCTTTTCTTCTGCACAACAGGGCAGTGCTGTTTTGATGCTCCAAGCCGCCGTAGCCGTCAGAAACTGCGTTAAGTAAGAAAACATAATTTTTGAAAGGCGGTGGGCTGCTCTGGTGCCAAAAATGCATGGTGATTTGACAGATTTTTTCTATATCTTGTTGCAGCTGATGCGAGTCAAAAGAGGGCGCTGCCCCAGTCACCACAATCTCATGCTTTGACTTGTGAACAAAAAACTCGCTGCTGTGAAAGGCAGATAACTCAACCGGGCTGTCTACGAGTTCATCGTAATTTTGCGCATGGTAGGTGCCAAAACCAGCAGCATCAATACGCAGGGCTTTAAGTGCAGTAGCTACTTTCCAATTGTCGGTATGCGCAGGCGTCAACAGCTCCAAGCAAAGACTGCTTTGGGTTTTGCCCAAAGCTTGTACAAACATACTGGTCCCGTTGAAAAAACCTCGGTTTGCGTCAAGGCAAGAAGTGCGCACAGAATGGTCGTGAGCGTAAACCTTGTATTGCAGTTGCAAGGGCTGGTTGGCTTTGCAGTTGGTTTCCCAAGTGCATTTATCCAGTTGTTGAATCTTGAGTGGTTGACCCAACTGAGTGGCTTGCATGTCGCTCAGTTGTTTAGAAAACTCTCGCACCAAGTAACTGCCTGGAATCCAAACTGGCAGTTGAAATTTTTGTTTGGAACTGGGTTTTAAAAGTTGCAGAGTGACACACCATAAATGGGCATGTGCATTTTCAACCTTGACTTGGTAATAAATGTCTTTTGTGTTGTGGCCTTTGGCTGACATAAGGCGCTAAGTTCAAGGTTTAGTAGATGAAAGGAGTTTTTCAATTTGGGCAACTTCGACAGCCCCCGAAAGACGCATACCATCGGCAAAAATAGTGGTTGGGGTACCGCTAATTCTTTGCTTTTGACCAAAGTCCACATTTCGTTTGACCGCGGCCGTGTCGCAGCCAGTTGGCACGGGTGCTTGATCACGTAGCATCAAATCTTGCCAAGCTTTGGCTGGGTCTTTAGAGCACCAAATAGCTTTCGATTTATCTAAAGAATCTTTACCCAGTATGGGGTATAAAAAAAGATAAACCGTCACGTTATCTATACTTTGCAAGTCGCGCTCGAACCGTTTGCAATAGCCGCAATTGGGGTCTTCAAACATGGCCATCTTGCGTTCACCTTTGCCTCGCACCATCACAATGGCGTCTTTAAAGGGCAGGGACTTGAAATCTACGGCCAAGATTTTTTGAATGCGCTCCTCGGTTAAATCCCGCTGTGTTTTGGTGTCAACCAAGTGACCCTGAATCAGAAAGTTTCCGCCTGTATCTGTGTAATAAATTTCTGAGCCGTCCACTCGCAATTCAAAAAGACCGGGCATGGGTGTTCGTTTGACTTCATCAATCGGATGAATATGCGGCATGCGCTCTTTGAGCGTTTTGCGAATAAAAGCTTCTTCTCCTTGAGCCCATGCGGTTGGGAGTAAAAGAAAGCTTAAAGCCAAGGAAATAAAAATTTGAAATTGACGCATCAGAACCTTAGTTAAAAAAAGAGGGTTTCATGGCTTGTTGAACTGTCCACTGTTTGAGAAAAGACAGTTGGTCGAAACTGCTTAAGCCCCAATTACGCAATGATTGCGCAACGCTGCTTGGGTGTGAAAACAATCGCTGCAAGCCGTCGCAAGCCAACCAAGTGGGCAATAAACCCGCTTTGCGTTCTCGCTCGTAGCAGCGCAGGAAATATTTGTCGCCCACTCTTCGCCAGTATTGCGCTCCTTCACGCAGGGATAGGATTTGAGCCAAGGCCGCAACATCGGCTAAACCTAAATTCAAACCCATACCTGCCAAGGGATGCACACTGTGCGCTGCATCGCCCGCGAGTACCCAACTGTGGGCGTTGGCAAAAGTGCCACTCCACTGCGTGGCTTGGGCTGTTTGCAAAGGCCATATGCTTTTGGCGCTGCAAACTTGCACATGTCCCAGGGTGTTTTGACTGGCCTTGGTCAAGGCCAAAGAAAGCTCTGTATCTGAAGCGTCAAAAAGCGTTTGTGCCTTCGAACTGGGCAAAGACCACACCACCGCGGCTTCTTGTCCTTGTGGTCCACCCAAAGGCAGCAAAGCCAAAATATCGAGTCCATCTGGCGCTTGGGCAAACCATTGCAATGCCTGTTGTCGGTGTGGGGTGCCTAGGCGTACTCGGGTGGCCAAAGCGTGTTGAGGGTAGGGCATAGATTGGAAGTCAATACCAAGCTCTTGCCGCGTTGAACTGTTTTTGCCCTCGCACACCACGGTCAAAAGTGCTTGAACAGGGGCGCTGTGCCGCTCTATGCTGGGTTGGTAATCTACAGCCTGCTGAAGTAATTTCTCCAAGGCTGGAACATCCACAATATGATTGAGAAATTGACCGTAGACCGCATCAAAACTGACCGCACCCCCTTGATCACCCCAAATGCGCATGCTTTGAATTGGCGTTGCAAATTCTGGGCTCGGCCAACAGCGTAAATCGGTTAACAGATCTTGGGAAATTTTATTGAGGGAAAAAGCTCGCATGTCTTGAGCATTTGAAGGTGTGCCGACCAATGCCACCCGTAAACGTTGACGCGCCAACAAAAGGGCCAGGGTGCTGCCCACGATACCGCTTCCACGAATGCACACATCGTAAGTTGTCGTCATGCTTGTATTGTAGAAGTTGCCTGCACGTAGAATTTGCTCATTTTTACGTAACCCTACCCTTTGGTATAGATTGAAAGATTCTCATGAGTTTGAAATGTGGCATTGTTGGCTTGCCCAATGTGGGCAAATCTACCCTTTTTAATGCACTGACCAAAGCGGGTATTGCCGCTGAGAATTATCCTTTTTGCACGATCGAGCCCAATGTGGGCGTGGTCGAAGTGCCTGACCATCGTTTGCAGCAGCTGGCGCAAATCATCACACCCGAGCGCATCGTGCCGGCCATCGTTGAGTTTGTAGACATTGCCGGATTGGTCGCAGGTGCCAGCACCGGCGAAGGTCTGGGCAATAAGTTCTTGGCACATATTCGAGAAACTGATGCCATCGTCAACGTTGTGCGTTGCTTTGAAGACGACAACGTGATTCATGTGGCCAACAAGGTTGACCCGATTGCCGATATCGAGGTCATACAGACCGAGTTGTGCTTGGCTGACTTGGCCGCTGTTGAAAAGGCCCTACACCGTGTAAGCAAAATTGCCCGGTCTGGCGACAAAGAAGCGGCCAAGCAAATGGTGATTTTGGAGAAGTGCCAAACCGCACTCAACGACACCAAACCCGTGCGCACCATCGACTTCAGCAAAGAGGAGTTGGTCGAACTCAAGCAGTTCTTCTTCATCACCGCCAAGCCTGCCATGTTTGTGGCCAACGTATCCGAAGACGGCTTTGATAACAACCCCTTTCTTGACCGCCTCAAGACTTTCGCGCAGGCGCAAAACGCGCCTGTGGTGGCCATCTGCGCCAAGATCGAAGCTGAGTTGTCTGAGATGGAAGATGTCGACCGTTTGGAGTTCCTCAAAGAGTTAGGCCAAGACGAGCCAGGCTTGAATCGGCTGATTCGTTCGGCTTACACGCTCTTGGGTTTGCAAACCTATTTCACGGCTGGCGTCAAAGAAGTGCGCGCTTGGACGATTCGAGTGGGAGACACCGGCCCGCAAGCCGCGGGCGTGATTCACACTGATTTTGAAAAGGGCTACATTCGCGCCCAAACCATTGCCTACGATGACTTCATCAGCTTCAAAGGCGAGCAAGGGGCCAAAGACGCCGGCAAGATGCGCGCAGAGGGCAAGGAATACGTTGTGAAAGACGGCGACGTGATGAACTTTTTGTTCAGCTCGTGAAGCCAAGCAACTTTGGCAACCACAGCATGGCCCACTGCCAGCCCCACACCACGACAGCGTACCTAAGGGCTTTGCCTATGGCCATGTAAATAACGCAGGGCCAAAACGGCAGTCTTAAATAGCCAGCCACCACACACAGTGGGTCACCAATCACTGGCAACCAAGCGCCCAAACAAGCTCTTGGCCCCAAGCGTTCAAGCCAGCGTAAAGCCCGCATATGCTGGGTGGCATGCGCTTGGTGCAGACCTTGGGCCATCCAGCGCTCTGCACCCCAACCCATGGCCCAGCCAATGGCACCACCCAGCGTGTTACCAAGCGTTGCCACCAGAAAAGCGGGCCACAGAAGTTCGGGATGAAAACTCAGCAAAGCCAACAACACGGGCTCTGAACCCAAGGGTAATAAAGTGGCAGCCAAGGTAGCGCAAATAAACAAAATGACCAAACCCCACTCGGGCGAGGTCATGTTTGTCAAGAGGGTTTGATAAAAAAATTCCATCTCTTGTCAGTGTAAAGGGTTCATTCGATATGAATAAATCCACAGGTAAACACATAGAAAAAACACACAAAAAATATATCCCAAACAAGAAATTGCGCCGCTAGAATCGTGCCTCGTTTTTCATCAGATTGCTACGTCTCTAGACCCCATGTTCTTAGGCCCTTACGAATTACCCCACGGTGTTTTTGCTGCACCTATGGCTGGTGTTACCGACCGGCCTTATCGCAGTTTGGCCAAGCAACTGGGTGCGGCCTATGCGGTATCCGAAATGGTCACGGCACGTGAAGACTTGCGAAGTAGTTTAAAAACTTCTCGTCGCTTAGACCATACTGGAGAAAGTGGTCCTATCGCTGTGCAGATTGCGGGCACGCAAGCGGACATGATGGCCGAGGCAGCCACTTACAACTTACAACGCGGCGCGCAAATCATCGACATCAACATGGGATGCCCCGCCAAAAAGGTGTGTCACAAGTGGGCAGGTTCTGCCTTGATGCAAGACGAGCCTTTGGCGCTTTCTATCATCGAGGCGGTTGTTAAAGCAGCCCGGCCTTTTGGTGCGCCAGTGACGCTCAAAATGCGTACCGGTTGGCACAGCGATCAGCGCAATGCAGTTTCATTGGCCAAGAAAGCACAAGCGGCCGGCATACAAATGATCACGGTCCATGGCCGCACGCGAGACCAAGGCTACAAAGGACAAGCAGAGTACGACACCATCGCTCAAGTGAAACAAGCGGTCTCAGTTCCAGTGGTTGCCAACGGAGACATAGATTCACCGCAAAAGGCCCTTCAGGTATTGCAGCAAACGGGCGCAGACGCGGTCATGATTGGCCGTGCCGCACAAGGCCGTCCTTGGATATTTCGCGAGATCCACCATTTCTTGATGTATGGAACGTTCTTGGCCCCGCCTTTGTTCGCGGAGGTAAAGCGATTGATGATGGACCATTTACAAGACCATTACAGCTTGTACGGAAGTTTTACCGGCGTTCGTACAGCACGCAAACACATTGCTTGGTATGTAAATGGTTTGCCTGGTGCCCAGGCTTTCAAAGACCAGTTGAATGCTATTGAGGATTGTGATGCGCAGTCTTTGGCTGTTGCTAATTTTTTAGATGAGCTTGCTCAGACGACTGATCGCCTGACTTATGCATCATCTGTATTTGAGATGGAGACCATTGAATGAGCAAGAAACAAATAGAAGAAGCTGTTCGCCACAGCCTAGAGACTTACTTCAAAGATTTGCGCGGCGAAGACCCCGATCAACTGCACACCATGATGATCAATGTCATGGAAAAACCTTTGCTTGACGTTGTCATGCGCCATGCAGAAGGTAATCAATCTCGAGCAGCTGGTTGGCTGGGCTTAAATCGCAATACGCTGCGCAAAAAACTTACTGAGCACAAACTTTTGTGATTATTCCTATGAGAGCTCTGATTTCCGTCTCTGACAAAACTGGCATTGTGGAGTTTGCGAAATCTTTGCACCAATTAGGCATAGAGCTGATTTCCACCGGTGGTACCGCGCAATTGCTCAGCGCACAAGGTTTGCCAGTTCTTGAGGTGGCTGAGCTGACCGGCTTTCCAGAGATGCTTGATGGCCGTGTCAAAACATTGCACCCCAAGGTGCATGCAGGCTTGCTCGCCCGACGCGATGTTCCCTCGCACATGCAGGCTTTGAAAGACCACGGCATCAGCACCATCGATATCTTGGTAGTCAACCTCTATCCTTTTGAAGCAACGGTGGCCAACCCCAACTGCAGTTTGGAAGACGCCATAGAAAATATCGACATTGGCGGCCCTGCCATGGTGCGAAGTGCGGCAAAAAATTGGAAGCACATGGCTGTCATCACCGACGCCAGCCAATACGGCATGGTGTTGAATGAACTCCAGCAACAACATGCTGTGAGCGAATTGACCCGTTTTCAGTTAGCTGTCAGTGCTTTTAACCGCATCAGCAATTACGACGGCGCTATCAGCGACTATTTATCCTCACTCGATTTGTCTACAGAAAAACGCAGTGTGTTCCCCGGTCAAGCCAATGGTCGTTTTGTCAAACTTCAAGATCTTCGCTATGGTGAAAATCCGCATCAGCTTGCAGCTTTTTACAGAGATGCGCATCCTGCCCCCAGCTCCTTGGTCACTGCCAAACAACTTCAGGGCAAAGAGTTGTCATTCAACAATATCGCCGATGCAGATGCCGCATGGGAGTGCGTGAAAAGTTTTGACACACCCGCTTGCGTGATCGTCAAGCATGCCAACCCTTGCGGTGTCGCCTTGGCTGAGGATGCTTTGTCAGCCTACAACAAGGCTTACCAAACCGACCCCACTTCTGCCTTTGGCGGCATCATTGCTTTTAACTGTCCAGTAGATATCTTGACAGCCAAAGCCTTGGGCCAGCAATTCATGGAGGTATTGATTGCACCTTCTTTCACCGGCGAGGCACTTGAATTTTTGCAAACCAAAGCCAATGTCAGGGTCTTGCAAATTGCGCTGCCCCCGGGTGGCGACGATGCATGGTCGCAAGGACTCAACATGATTGACGTCAAGCGAATTGGATCGGGTTTGCTGATGCAAACCGCAGACAACCATCAACTGCGCTTAGACGATATGCAAGTGGTGACCCAACGTCAACCCACTCCTGCACAACTGCAAGACCTGTTGTTTGCTTGGAAGGTGGCTAAGTTCGTCAAGAGCAATGCCATTGTGTTTGCAGGCCTTGGCATGACCTTGGGTGTGGGTGCGGGGCAGATGAGTCGACTCGATTCAGCGCGAATGGCCGGCATCAAAGCCGGTCATGCCCAGCTGTCACTCAAAGACTCCGTGGTGGCAAGTGACGCTTTTTTCCCCTTCAGAGACGGCTTAGACGTGGTGGTGGATGAGGGCGCTTGCTGCGTGATTCAACCTGGGGGCTCCATGCGCGACGCCGAGGTTATTGCTGCGGCAGATGAGCGAGGTGTAGCTATGGTTTTTACAGGCGTGCGACATTTTCGACACTAATAAACTCATCCTGTCATAATAAACAAATAAATTTGTGTTATCACTTTTAAAAAAATAAATACATAAGGAGTCGGTCATGCGAGCTATCAAGCAGGTTAAAAAACTCATAGAGAACAATCCCAGTTCAAAATCAGGACAAACTTTTTCCAAGCTCGTACTTTCTTTAGAGTCTGATGTTGAGTTTTTGGTGAAAGATTTGTACCTGTTGGATACCCAAGAGTTTGATTTGGCTATGGAAGTGCTCAAAGACTGGCGCATTGATCGCTTTTATCTCGGCAAAGCCAAAGCATTCGATGCAGCAACGCATGCACATGACTTGGCTACGCAAAAATAATCTTTTCAACCGGCTGAATATATTCAGGGACTTATTTTGTATTTCAGTTGAAAGCTGATGCCACCATAAAGCTTGTCTTTAACCGTTGGGATGATGGCGGTATTTAATCCCCAACGTTCACCCTCCACACTGACCATGGGTATCAAGGCGGGAAACCAACCCCCTTGGTTGGCTCTGGGGTAACCATCAAAAGCGCCCACCACAGCGCCTGCTTTGAACATATGCCATTTCCAAGGCATGACATACATGCCAAGGTAATTGGAGTGTTGGTTGTCGCTGTTTTTAAAGCCACCAGCCGTCAAGGCATAGGTGTCATTCAAAGCCCAATCGAGACCTAAGCCTGGGTTGGCGTTTCGCAAGCCTTTGTCATGATCGAAGTGCAAGGTATAAAACCCAGCGTTGAGCCACACAGCTTGGGGCTTCATAACACTAGAAAAAGCTTGTTCGAAATCGCCGCTTGCTTGCGCTGTAGTGACCGAAGCTAAGAGGCAAAACAAAAGCCCCCAAAGCTTTTGCAAGCGGGGCTTCATAACGTCGCAAACACCTCAGCGGCAGCTTGCACTGTGTCGGCAATGTCTTGTTCAGTGTGTGCACCGCTGACAAAACCGGCTTCGTAAAGTGCAGGCGCAATGTACACGCCGCGGTCTAGCAAGCCATGAAACAGCTTGTTGAACATGGGGCTGTTGCTGGTCATCACCTTGGCATAGTTTTGCGGTAATTCGGGCAGCAAAAAGAATCCAAACATGCCGCCTTGGCAGTCGGCGCTGAAAGGCACGCCTGCTTTGGCCGCAGCGGTCTTGAGACCATCTACCAAGCTTTGTGTGCGGGCTGACAAAGCGTCAAAAAATCCGGGCTTGGAAATTTCTTTCAAGGTTGCTAAGCCGCAAGCAGTGGCAACCGGGTTGCCACTCAAGGTGCCCGCTTGGTAGACCGGCCCCAAGGGGGCAAGTTGCTCCATCACTGCGCGCTTGCCACCAAAAGCGGCCAGCGGCATGCCGCCTCCAATGACTTTGCCCAGCACCGTGACGTCGGGCTCGAAACCAGGAAGGGATTGGGCGTAAACACTTTGGGCGCTGCCCAAAGCAACGCGGCAACCTGTCATCACCTCGTCAAACACCAAGAGCGCACCATGCTGGGTGCAAAGCTCGCGGCAGCGCTTCATAAAGGGAACGCTGGCGCGAACCAAATTCATGTTGCCGGCGATGGGCTCGATCATGAGACAAGCCAACTCTTTGCCGTGCAAGGCAAAGGCTTCTTCCAATTGGGTGATGTTGTTGAACTCCAATACCAAGGTGTCTTGAACCACCTCGGGGGGGACACCCGCACTGGTGGGGTTGCCAAAGGTAGCCAAGCCCGAACCAGCTTTGACCAACAAAGCATCGGCATGGCCGTGGTAACAACCTTCAAACTTAATGAACTTGGTGCGCCCAGTAGCGCCGCGTGCCAAGCGCAGCGCACTCATGCCGGCTTCGGTGCCGGAGCTGACCAAGCGCACCATCTCCATCGAGGGCATGAGTTGAATCAAGGCTTCGACCAGCTCAATTTCTCTCTCAGTGGGGGCGCCATAAGAAAAACCTTCGAGCACCGCTTTTTGCACTGCTTCGACCACCGCAGGGTGTCCGTGTCCCAAAATCATTGGGCCCCAAGAATTGATGTAATCGATGTAACGCTTGTCATTGGCGTCCCAAAAGTAAGCACCATGAGACCGTTTAACAAAGCGCGGTGTGCCGCCAACAGCGCGAAATGCGCGCACAGGGGAATTGACGCCGCCAGGGATAACGAGGCGGGCGCGGTCGAAAAGGGTCTGGTTCAAATCGGTCATGGTCTTGGTTGTTAAATTTAATGCCGGGTTTGGTGACCAGGCAGAGAAAAGTCGTCAGCTGTGGCCGCAGCGTCATCGTCATCGAATTCGCTGTTTTCATCGATGCTGTGCGCCCAAAACAATCGGTCCGCAACGGCATGTCCCATTCCAGGGCGAAAGCCTGCGTCTAAGCTGCCATCAAGGTATCCCAAGGCTTCACCTGCAGCAGCCTCTAAATCGTCGCCCATGGCCAGCAAGCCGGCTAATGCTGCACTTAAGGTATCGCCAGCGCCGGTGAACACTGCATCGAAGCGCTCGATGGTTTCACTGACCATCACATTCAAGGGCGTGGCCAAAGCGTTTTCCAAATGCTGCCCGCCGGTTTGCGGCAGACCCGTGACGAAGGTGTAGGGCACACCTTTCTCGGCAGCAGCTTTTGCCAAATCTCTGGCGCTGGGGCTGCGATCGCTGCCCCACTCGGGCAACAACCAGCGCCAAAGTGTGCTGTGGTTACCCACCAAAACCGTGGTCTGCGGAAGGACCAATTCCATGAAAGCATCTTGGTAAGCATCAATCGGTTCATCTTGCCACCAAGACAAACTTGGCATGTAAGCGACCACCGGAACATCTGCATAGTCGGCGCATATTTCCGCCACTGTGGACAAGACATCAGGTGAACCACAAAAACCAATTTTGATCACTTGAACCGCAATGTCTTCGAGTATGGTTCGTGCTTGCTCATCCACGGTCTCTTCATCCATGGCCACATGGTCGAACACCTCGGCGGTGTCGCGCACATAGCTTCCGGTGGAGATGGCCAATACATGTGAGCCTACAGAGGACATGGCCAAAATATCTGCAGTCAGGCCTCCTGCACCACTGGGGTCATTGGCGTTGAAGCACAGCACGCAAGGATGTGCCATTTCCGGAGATTGGCCTTCATCAGGAAGACGGGTAGGAGTGTTCATGAGCGATCTATAGAATCTGTTTCATTCTATGCCACCGCTTTGGCGGGTTTTAACTGATTTATTTGAAAGAAATCACTGTGAGCAAGACTTGGATGTGCTTAATTTGTGGGTGGATTTATGACGAAGCTGCGGGCGCGCCTGAAGAGGGAATCGCAGCGGGAACACCTTGGGAGCAAGTGCCGATGAACTGGACCTGCCCCGAATGCGGTGCGCGAAAAGAAGATTTTGAAATGGTTCAAATCTAAAACTGCTTAACCAATCGGGTTTAGTCGGGTTTCGTTTTCACGACGCTGTAGCGCATCAGGGTCTTGAGTCTAGCCCCCGCATGGTCAACCACGGGCAGCGGATAACTTTCACCAAGCTTGACACCAGCGGCCTGCAATACCAAAGGCTTGGCCAGCCACGGCGCATGAATCGCATCATTGGGTAGCGCTGCCAGTTGAGGAAGATAGCGACGAATAAATTTGCCCTGAGAATCAAATTTTTCACTTTGGCTGATGGGGTTGAAAATTCTGAAATAGGGCTGCGCATCACAACCGCTGGAACTGGCCCACTGCCAACCGCCATTGTTGGCGGCCAAATCGAAGTCAATCAAATGCTGTGCAAAGTACGCTTCCCCCCAGCGCCAGTCGATCCCTAAATCCTTGATTAAAAAACAGGCGACCACCATGCGCAATCGATTGTGCATATAACCAGTTTGGTTGATTTGAGCCATGGCAGCGTCAACCAAAGGATAGCCCGTGCGTCCTTGGCACCAAGCTTCAAACAGCTGTTTCGCCTCTTTGCCTGATTCCCAAACAATAGCGTCATAAGCCGGTTTGAAGGCTTGGGTCACGACACGCGGGTGGTGGTGCAATATTTGATGATAAAAATCTCGCCAAATCAACTCGCCCAACCAAGTTTGTGCGCCTGCATCTTCCTTGATGGCCAAGGGGTGAGCCAAGCGAGCCAAACGTCTGACGGACACTGTGCCAAAGCGCAAATGCACACTTAAATAACTTGGGCCTTTCACACTGGGAAAGTCTCGTGTTTGCTGATAGTCACTCATGCGTTTGACAAAATCTTTAACCAAAACATCAGCACCCGTACTGCCTGCTTGAATGTGCAGCGCCTGCAAATCCACCGACTCAAAGCCAATGTCTTTTAGGCTTGGCATGGCTTTGTGCACACTGTGCGGAACAGGGACAAGTTGTCCTGCAGCAGGTTTGACTGTTCTTTCTTTTAAATCGTCAGGCCTTATTTTTTTCAACCAATTATTTTTATAAGGCGTGAAAACACCGTAGGGTTGGTTGTTTTGGGTGAGGATTTCATCTCGCTCGAACACCACATGGTCTTTGAAGCTCACAAAGGCAACACCTTGGTTGGCTAAGGCACCTTTCATCTCAGCGTCTCGCTGGAGTGCATAAGGTTCGTCATCGTGGTTGGTAAATATGGCTTGAACCCCAAGGGCTTTGACCAGATCTACGAGACACACAATGGGTTCGCCGTGCCGGACCTCCAGTACCGCTTCGGACTGTCCAGAAAGTACGCGAAGGTGTTGGTCGAGATCGATCAAACTGCTGTGAATAAATGCCACTCGCCGGTCCTGTCGTGGCAGGGTTTGAAGAATTTTTTCATCAAAAATAAATGCACAAAACACGTGTTTGCTTTGCAGCAACGCATGGTGCATGGCGGTATGGTCGTCTGAGCGCAAATCGCGTCTAAACCACACCAGCGATCGGTCAAAACGGTCTGATGGGATGGGTTTCATCTTCGCCCTTAAAATAGTTGTATGACATTCGATACGGCACCGATCAACCTCACGCATCATTTTTTGATCGCCATGCCTGGTTTGATGGACGAATCATTCAGCCGCAGCGTGGTTTATATGTGTGAGCACAGCGACCGAGGCGCCTTGGGCTTGATTATCAACAAACCCAGTACCCTACAAATGCTGGACTTATTCGAAAAAGTAGAGCTCAATTTGGGTCGCACCGACTTGGTTGGCATTCCTGTTTTTCAGGGAGGGCCTGTGCATACCGAACGTGGCTTTGTATTGCACGAGCCATTGTCTAATGCCACCGAGCCATCAGACAGCAGCGAAAGCGCCTACGCTTCCACTTTGTCCATACCTGGTGGCTTAGAGATGACCACATCCAAAGATGTGCTCGAGGCCTTGTCCACAGGTGCCGGCCCCAAACGTGTATTGATTACTTTGGGCTACTCGGCTTGGGCGCAAGGGCAGTTGGAGTCTGAGCTTGCAGAAAACAGTTGGTTAACTGTGCAAGCCGATCCTAATGTGATTTTTGATACCCCTATTGAGCAGCGCTACGACCGCGCATTGGCGCTTTTGGGTTTGCAAGCTTGGATGCTCTCACCTCAGGCTGGTCACGCATGAGTCTGGCGGTCCCCCAAACCGCAGCAACCGAGTTGCAATCTTTTTTGGCTTTTGATTTTGGACAGCAACGCACTGGTGTGGCCTATGCCTCTCGCTTGCTGGGGCAAGCCCAACCACAGGGCACGGTGCTTGGAGGCGGGCAAGCTCGTTGGGACGCTATTGCCAAGCACATAGAGCGCTGGGAACCCGAGGCCTTGGTGGTCGGTGTGCCTTATCACCCTGATGGTGCCGCGCATACAAATACTTTGCAGTCACAAAAATTTGCTCGACAGCTACGTGCACGCTTTGGTTTGCCGGTTTTTGAGGTCGATGAACGTTATTCAACTACCGAAGCACGCAGTCAGGGTGCGGTGGACATAGATGCCGCTTCTGCCTGCATTATTTTGGATCAATTTTTACGAAGTTTGACCACATGAACAACCCACTCGCAAGCCTGGATGCAGAAGCTTTGTATCAGCAACTCTTAGGGGATTTGCATGGCGCCATTGCGCCCGAGGCGCATTTGGTAGGCATCACCACCGGAGGCGCTTGGTTAGCTGAACGCTTGCAGCGTGATTTGTTAAGAGAAAAACCACTTGGCGTGGTTTCTTCTTCTTTGCACAGAGATGATTTTTCTAAACGCGGAATGGCCGACAGTGTGGCCACCAAATTACCGTTTGAAGTTGAGGGTTCAGTGATTTGGTTGATTGATGATGTGCTTTTCACGGGGCGTACCATACGGGCCGTGGTGAATGAGTTGTTTGATTACGGTCGCCCGCAAGCTGTTCATCTGGCGGTTTTGGTTGACCGTGGAGGCCGAGAACTCCCGGTTCAGGCGGATGTGGCAGGTGCGTGTTTGAACTTGTCGCCTTCGCAGACCTTGCGTTTGACGCGAGACGCGCAAGGCCAATTCGCGTTTTCATTGGAAGGCTAGCCCATGCTCTATAAGCGCAACCCCCAGCTCAATAAAAACGGTGAACTCATCCATTTGTTGTCCACCGAGGGTTTATCGCGTGACATGCTGATACATATTTTGGATACGGCCACGCAGTTTGTGTCGCTCAGCGACCGCGATGTTAAAAAAGTTCCCCTGCTGCGGGGTAAGTCGGTGTTCAATCTTTTTTTCGAAAACAGCACGCGCACTCGCACCACCTTTGAAATTGCCGCCAAACGACTCAGTGCCGATGTATTCAATTTGGACATTGCCCGGTCTTCTGCCAGCAAGGGCGAAACCTTGCTCGACACCATCGCCAACCTGAGCGCGATGGCCGCCGATATTTTTGTGGTTCGCCACAGCGAATCGGGCGCGCCTTATTTGATTGCCCAACATGTCGCGCCCCATGTGCACGTCATCAATGCAGGAGACGGGCGGCATGCCCATCCAACACAAGGCTTGTTGGACGCGTACACCATTCGTCACTTTAAAAAAGATTTTTCAAATCTGCGCGTGGCTATCGTGGGAGATGTTTTGCACTCGCGGGTGGCGCGATCGGACATACACGCTTTCACCACCTTGGGTTGTGCAGAAGTTAGGGTGGTGGGTCCACGCACATTGATTCCCTCAGATCTTTCTCAGTTGGGCGTCAAAGTTTTTCACGACCTTGATGAAGGTATTCGTGACTGCGATGTGGTGATAGCTTTGCGCTTGCAAAACGAACGCATGAGCGGTGCTTTGCTTCCCTCTAGTCAAGAGTACTTTAAAAATTTTGGCTTGACCACTTCGCGTTTGCAGGTGGCCAAACCGGATGCCATCGTGATGCACCCAGGGCCCATCAACCGCGGAGTTGAAATTGAATCTGCGGTGGTCGATGGCCCGCAAAGTGTGATTCTCAATCAGGTGACTTTTGGTATTGCGATTCGCATGGCGGTCATGTCCATCGTCGCGGGGAATGATGCATGAAGATTGTGATTGAAAACGGACATTTGATTGACCCTGCAAGTGGTTTCAATGCCATGGCAGATATTTCTATTGCAGACAGCAAGGTGGTCAGTATCGGATCGGTCTCCTCTGACTTTCATCCAGATTGGCGAATAAATGCAGCGCATTGCTTGGTGATTCCCGGCTTGGTTGACGCTTGCGCTCGTCTGGGTGAGCCTGGGCATGAGCATGAAGGCATGTTGGAGAGTGAGTTAGCCGCGGCAGTGGCCGGTGGGGTCACCAGCGTCGTGTGCCTGCCCGACACCCAGCCCGTGCTCGATGAGCCAGGACTGGTGGAAATGCTGAAGTTTCGCGCTGAACGCTTGCATTTGGCCAAAGTGTTTCCTTTAGGCGCTTTGACGCGAGGTCTGGCGGGTGAAACTTTGAGCCCCATGGTTGAATTGACACAAGCCGGTTGCGTAGGCTTCACGCAGGCCGAGCACACTGTTCAAAACACCCAAGGCTTGCAACGCGCCATGCAATATGCAGCCAGCTTTGGGTTTTGTGTATGGCTCAGAGCACAAGACGGCTTTTTAGGCCAAGGCATTGTGGCAAGTGGTCCTTTGGCCACCCGCATGGGTTTGAGTGGCGTGTCCGTGGCTGCAGAGACCATTGCCCTACATACCTATATTGATCTCATGCGCATCACGGGCACGCGTGTTCACATCAGCAAACTCTCCAGTGCGGCAGGCGTCGAGTTGGTGCGTGCCGCCAAGGCAGAAGGTTTGCCACTGACCTGCGATGTCAGTATTCATAACTTGCACTTCACCGATGCTGACATTGGCTATTTTGATACCCGTGCGCGCTTAACGCCGCCTTTGCGTCAGCAAAGAGACCGTGAAGCCCTGCGCCAGGGCTTGGCCGATGGCACTATTGATATGTTGGTTTCTGACCACACACCAGTCGAGGGTGACGCCAAAGCTTTACCGTTTGCGCAAGCAGAACCTGGTGCTACGGCCTTAGAGCTGTTACTTGGCGCCAGTATGAAATGGGCGACACAAAGCCATGTAGACATTATTCGTGCGGTTGAAGTGATCACCAGCGCACCTGGGGCGTTGGTGGGACAAGCGGGTTTAGGTCGTTTGCAAGTGGGGGGCTCTGCTGATGTGTGCGTGCTTGACCCTCAAGCCAGTTGGCAAGTGATGCCTGAAAACCTTCGCAGTCAATCCAAGCACACGCCTTTTGCATTTGAGCTCAGTGGCAGTGAAATACCTGCCAGAGTCAAAGCGACCTTGGTCAGCGGGCGCGTGGCCTACCAAGCGCCCGACATGCTTTAAAGCAAGCTGTCAGCCCAAATATTTTGCGCCCAGTTCCAAGCGTAAGTGGCTTCCAAGGTATTGGCTTCAGCGGAAACGCCACCTGAGCCGGGAACGGTCTTGAAGGTTTTTTCTTCAGCGTTGTATTGGTGCACTGAAGCCACATGCACCACCATGCTGTCGCTGACATAGCTGTAACAGGTGTTGGTGAGAAAAGGCGCAGGGTTAACTTCAAGCGCACTCAGTTGTGCCACCACGGCAGCGGCGGCAACTTTGGCATGTGAGTTGGCCATATGGCCCGACTTGGGCATGGCAGGTGCCGCCAAAATAGCGTCGCCCAATACATGCACATCTTTGACAGCCAAGGATTCAAAAGTTTGGTAGTTGATCCCGCACCATCGGTTATTGACCGTTGCCAAGCCAGTTTGTAGGGCAATAGCGCCTGCACGCATGGCGGGCAGCACATTGAGTACATCGGCACGCAGGCTGTCTTGTGCATCGAATTTAAGAGTATTGTTTTTGGCGTCGACGGCCAAGACCTTGTGGTTGGGTCTGAATTCAATAATGTCTTTGTAATTCTCAGACCAGAATTTTTTAAACAGAGGTCCTTTGGAAGTGACATCGGGGTTGGCATCCAAAATCAACACCTTGGATTTGGGCTTGGCTTGCTTGAAGTAATGCGCCACTTGGCTGGCTCGCTCATAGGGCCCGGGCGGGCATTTGTAAGGCGCCTCAGGCACGGTGATGGCAAAGACGCCGCCGTCGGCCATGGCTTGAAGTTGTTGGCGAAGTGCAGTGGTTTCCGCACCCGCTTTCCAGGCTTGCAAAATTTGACCGCTCGCATTGGCCGCTTGAAGACCTTCAACGCTGTCAAAATTCATGTCTACGCCGGGCGAGACGATCAGTTTGTCGTAGCTGATGCTGGAACCATTTTGCAAAGCAACGGTTTTCTTTTGGGTGTCTATGGAGGTTACGCGGTCGTGCACCACAGTGACGCCGTGTTTGCTGCTTAAGGCGTCATACGGCGTGCTGAGCTCTGCCAAATTTTTGCTGCCACCCAATACCAAATTGGACATAGGGCATGAAATGAATTTGGCTTGGGGTTCTATCAACAATACAGAAATTTTGTAGCCAGATAAAAGCCGAATGTATTTGGCTGCTGTCGCACCGCCATAACCGCCGCCGATCACAACCACACGCGCTTTGCTGGCCGTGTTTTGAGCAAAAACAGATTGAGCTAAAAACGCAGGCGTCAAACCCAGTGCCAATCCTTGTTGGAGCAGTTGTCTTCTTTGCATAAAAGCTTTCAGCGAGATTGGAGAGAAAAATAATCAGCCATGCTGGCGATTTGCGCGTCGCTAAAGCCTTTGCTGATTTGATGCATCACGGTGGCTTTGCGACTGCCTTCTTTGAAAGCTTGCATTTGCTGTATGAAGTACTCGCGGGGCAAACCGGCCAAAGCTGGAACCGCAGACTTTTCAACCGTGCGACCTTCGCTGCCATGGCAGTTGGCGCACATGGCGGCATTGGCGCGTTGGTGAAGTTTTTCCGCCTCCTGAGAATGCGCGAAAAAAGAGAATGTGATGAGGATGGATGCAACTAAGAATTGACAAGGACGAGGGCACATAGAGTACTTTCTTGAAGTCGTACAAATGTAACTCTTTTTGGTTCTTATTTTTCTTTGGGGGTTTAGGCTTTCACTTGCATTTATATTAAGCAGTATGAAATCTTTGATATTTTCAAGTCTTTTTTTTCTTCAAACATGGTGCTGGTCGGCGGAGTTGACCGTTTCTGCAGCCGCCAGTTTGACGCAGGCCTTTCAAGACATAGCGCTTCAGTTTGAAAAGCAATATCCCGACACCAAAGTACGGTTGAATTTTGGGGCTTCTGGATCCTTGCTTCAGCAAATTGCCAATGGTGCGCCTGTGGATGTGTTTGCCAGCGCCGACACAGATACCATGACCAAAGCAGTGGCCAAAGGCGTGGTTGTGGCTGCTGATGTCAAAGTCTTCACTTTCAATAAATTGGTCGTCATCGTTCCTATGCAGTCAAAAACAAACTTGCAACAACTGGCTGATTTAAAGAAACCAGACTTCAAACGCATTGCCATGGGAACACCCGCCAGTGTGCCTGCGGGTCACTATGCCCAGGGAAGCTTGGAAAAAGCTGGACTGTGGATTGATCTGAAAGACAAGCTCATCAACACCACCAATGTCCGACAAGCTTTGGATTACGTAGCGCGTGACGAGGTAGACGCAGGGTTTGTGTACGCCAGCGATGCGCAGTTGATGCAAGACAAGGTTAAGGTCGCCTTTCAAGTGACCACCACCACACCCATTCATTATCCGATCGCCAAAGTAATTGGCAGTACCCAACCAGAAGCAGCAAACACATTCATTGCTTTTGTTCAGTCAACATCTGCCCAAGCCATTTTGAAAAAATACGGTTTTGGAAATTAATGGCCACATATGCATTCATCAGATAATTGAGAATTTAGCCTCCCCTAAGGTATTGAGATGCCCTATCAGCGTAGACAATTTTTGCAAGTTTTTTCCAGTGCTCTGGCCTCCTCAAGCTCGGCTATGTTTGCCCAGTCACCAGCTCCTCAAACAGAGCGTCAATTTGCACCTGCTGCAGGTCAGTGGCGAACTTTTGATGTGACGACACGCGTCAATATTTTGAAGAAAACGGGAAAAACCAAGGTTTGGATACCTGTTCCCAGTTTAAATAACGCTTGGCAAAAAACCTTGGCCAATTCGCACTCCAGCAACGGAAACACCCGCATGCACAAAGATGCGTTTGAAGGCGCCTTGATGTTGTATTGCGATTTTGATGCGGCTGTAGAAAAACCGTTTGTGGAAATCACCAGCAGAGTTCTTACCCAAAACAGAAGTTTTAATGAAGCTGAGCCATTTAAACCCGAGTACCCCAATGCATTGAAACATTTCATGCGTTCCACCAGCATGATTCCTACCGATGGCATCGTTCTCGCCACTGCCAAGGAAATCACGCAATCGGCCCAATCCGATTTAGACAAAGTGCGTGCGATTTACGACTGGGTGGTGCTCAATGCATGGCGTGAACCTACCGTAAAAGGTTGTGGCGAAGGGGATGTGCAAAGCATGTTGGCGACAGGCAATCTGGGGGGTAAATGTGCCGACATCAATGCCTTGTTTGTGGGCTTGTGTCGCGCTGTAGGCGTGCCTGCTCGCGATGTCTACGGTTTACGTCTGGGGCCTTCTGCTTTTGGCTACAAAGAACTGTCGGGCAACCCCGATAAGCTGCAGTCTGCCCAACATTGCCGTGCAGAGGTTTACCTCAATGACCGAGGCTGGCTGGCCATGGACCCAGCTGATGTGGCCAAGGTCATGCGGCAAGAGACATCAGAGTGGATTCGCTCTTCCACGCATGCTGTGGTCGAGCCGGTATACAAAGGCTTGTTTGGGGGCTGGGAAGGTAACTGGATGGGTTTCAACACAGCCCATGACGTAATGCTTCCCCAGTTTTCGCGTCAACGAATATCCTTTTTGATGTATCCCGTGGCGGAAGATGAAGAGGGTCGTCTGGACTCTTATTCACCTGACGACTTCCAGTACCGCATCACTTCAAAAGAAGTGCTGTCTTGAACTAGTTGTTCATTTTTACTTCGTAGCTCAAATGAAGCACGTAACTCGCTGTGCTGCGTTTATGTAAAGGGAGTATGGTCAAGCGAAGGGCTTGGCGATTGTCTAAATCATGCCTCAGACTGGTCGCAGCCAGCAAGGAGACATCGCTGTTATAGCCTTGATGTCGATAACCTGTTGCCAAACCTCCTGTGAATGAAACGGCTTGAAAGACGGGATTGGGTGGCAACGGCCAATCCCATGTGTAACCCGCGTAAACAGATGTATTTCGGATGCTGTTGTGGTAAGCCCCGACCACAAAGTGATTTCTTTCCAAATAAAGGCCGGGCGTGATGTCGTTGTAATTACCACTGTCGTGGTAACTGAAAGTGTGAATGCCCAGCGTGGTGCTCTCTTGCGCCAAGGCGTGGGTTTGAAAAAGCAAGTGTGTCAGTAGTGCTATGGAAAACGCGGTCCAATTCATTGCAATGCTCCTTTGTAAGTGGAGCTGAAAAGCAAGAGCTGAACCAGTGAGATTGACGCTTATTTGTCAGTCGTTACCAAAAGCTATGTGTTTGTTTTTTTGATGTAGCAAGAAGAATTCAAAAGCCGAATTCTTGCTTTTGGAAAACAAAAAGTGTTTCAGAAAAATATAACCTTCTATTGGAGAATGACATGGTGCAACAAAATTTATTTACCCAATTCGCCAAAAACACGGCGGCTATTTGTGGCCGCTCTTCGGTGTTTGCCGGGGCATTTGGCATCATTTGCCTGTGGTTGCTGACGGGTCCATATTTTCATTTCAGTGATACATGGCAATTAGTGATCAACACCGGCACCTCCATCATGTCTTTTTTGATCGTGTTCTTAATTCAAAACACCCAAAACCGAGATACCGAAGCAATTCAGCTTAAGTTAGATGAACTCATCAGGGCAACGCAAGGTGCACATAACGCATTGCTAGATTTAGAAGAGTTAGAGCAGGAACATCTGCATATTTTTAAAAATAAATATTTGGCTCTGGCCAAGACCGCCAGAGAGCAACTTCAATTGGGCCAATTAGACACAGGGACGCCGGAAGTTTAAAAATTTATTTGGCTACAGACGCCAGTGGTCTCAATTTAGCTTGATGGGTTTGAATGGCGTCACTGACCAAAGGCATGAGGTCTTGTGCTTGACCTGCAACAACGGCTTCTATCAAGCGCAGGCGCATGCGTGGCTCCCAAAATTTTTGAATATGGGTAGCAATGCCTTCCAATGCTTCTTGGCGATCAGGATAGGCAGAAAAAAATGCACCAATTTGATTGGCCATGGAGACAAGGTTTTCTAAATGCATGCTAGGCCTGTAAAGCGAGAGGTTGAAGGGTTGTTAAACGCGAGGGGTAGCTGTACGCGGTAAAGCTTTGTCCGCGCACCAAACCCGCCAATGCCAGATTGTGTTGCTGCGCTAAATCGACAGCCAAGCGGGTAGGGGCTGACACCGCGGTTAAAACACCGGCGCCCGCCATCACGGTTTTTTGCACCATTTCAAAACTGGCTCGGCTGGTGATACACACAAAGCCTTGGGCCCTATTGACACCGGCTTTAAGCAAGGCACCGATCAGTTTGTCCAGGGCATTGTGTCTGCCCACATCTTCTCGCAAGTGAGTGATATGACCGTCTAAGTCTGACCAAGCGGCGGCGTGGGTGGCGCCCGTTTGCAGTTTCAGCGGTTGCTGTGAGCGCATATGGGCATGGGCGCGGTGCATGGCGTCAATAGCTATATGCACCTCAGGCGCTTGCGGCAAAGCCAATTTAACTTGGTCCAAACTGTCCGCGCCGCATAAACCACAACCGGTGCGACCCGCCATGCTGCGTCTGCGTTCTTTGAGTCTTGCCTCGGTTTGGGCTGCCACCTCTAGTTGCAACTCAATACCATTGGTTTGGTAAATAACATCAATACCAAAAAGCTGCGATGGGTTTTCAATCAAACCTTCTGTGAAAGCAAAACCCAAGGCGAAGTCTTCTAAATCGCTGGGGCTGGCCATCATCACGGCATGGGTGATACCGTTGAAGACCAGCGCCACCGGCACTTCTTCGGCCAAGGCCAATTCAGTGCCCAGCGAAGTCACTTGCCCAGCACCTCAAAAGTTTCTGTTTTCTGCTGTGCTTTGGCCAGCAAGCCAAGTTGGTCTTTGTTGAAGCGCTGGTAGTTTTGTTGCCACTCTGAAGGCTGGCTGACAGCCACGATTTGTACCGCTGTCACTTTGTACTCTGGGCAGTTGGTGGCCCAGTCAGAGGCATCGGTGGTGATGACGTTGGCACCTGACTCAGGGAAGTGGAAGGTGGTGTAAACCACACCGGCTTGCATGGCCTCGGTCACGCGTGCGCGCAACACCGTGCGCCCGGCGCGACTCTCGATGCCTACCCAGTCGTTTTCCTTGATACCGCGTTCTTCTGCATCATGCGGGTGGATATCAAGACGGTCTTCATCGTGCCACTGATTGTTGTCGGTACGGCGGGTTTGGGCGCCCACGTTGTACTGCGACAAAATGCGACCGGTGGTGAGCAAAAGCGGAAATTTACGTGTGACTTTTTCTTGGCTGGCCACATACTGTGTGGGGAAGAACTTGCCTTTGCCGCGCATAAAGCCGCTGATGTGCATGATGTCCATACCCGCCTCGGGGGTGTCGTCATTGCAAGGCCATTGCAAGCTGGTGTGCTCGTCAATTTTGGCGTAGCTCACACCTGAAAAACTGGGGGTAAGTGCAGCAATTTCTTTCATCACTTCTTCGGGGTGGGCATAGTGCATCTCGTAGCCCAGCGCCTTGGCGAGTTTGACTGTGACTTCCCAATCAGCCAAGCCGGCCATGGGCGGCATGGCTTGACGCACCCGAGAAATACGACGCTCGGCATTGGTGAAAGTGCCGTCTTTTTCCAAGAAAGAAGAACCCGGCAAAAACACATGGGCGTATTTGGCGGTTTCGTTCAAGAAGATGTCTTGCACCACAATGCACTCCATGGCCGACAAGGCCGCTGCCACATGCTGGGTGTCGGGGTCAGACTGCACAATGTCCTCGCCTTGGCAGTACAAGCCCAAGAAAGAGCCTTCCATGGCGGCATCAAACATATTGGGAATACGCAGGCCAGGCTCGGGGCTGAGGTGAACGCCCCACGCGCCTTCAAACAAGCTGCGGGTGGTGGTGTCTGAGATGTGACGGTAGCCAGGCAACTCATGGGGAAAACTGCCCATGTCGCAAGCACCTTGCACATTGTTTTGGCCGCGCAAGGGGTTCACGCCCACGCCTTCTCTGCCGACCATGCCGCATGCCATGGACAAGTTGGCAATGCCCATGACCATGGTCGAGCCTTGTGAATGCTCGGTGACGCCCAAGCCGTAATAGATGGCCGAGTTGGGGCCAGCGGCGTACATGCGTGCAGCAGCTCGTACCTCGGAGGCAGGAACGCCAGTCACACTTTCAAAGGCTTCGGGTGAGTTTTCAGGCTTAGAAACAAACTCACACCATTCGTTGAAACTCTTGTTGTCGCAACGCGAGGCCACATAGTCATTGGCGACCAAGCCTTCGGTGACCACCACATGGGCCAAAGAATTGATGAGCGCCACATTGGTGCCAGGCTTCAAAGCCAAATGGTGCTGGGCTTTCACATGGGGGCTTCGAACCAAGTCAATTTTGCGTGGGTCGGCCACGATGAGCTTGGCGCCCTCACGTAAGCGGCGTTTCATGCGCGAGGCAAACACGGGATGCGCATCAGTGGGGTTGGCGCCAATCACCAACAACACATCGGCGTGTTCCACCGATTTGAAGGTTTGGGTGCCGGCCGAGGTGCCAAAAGTCAGGCCCAAACCGTAGCCAGTGGGCGAATGGCAAACGCGTGCGCAGGTGTCAACGTTGTTGGTGCCAAAAGCGGCACGCACCAGCTTTTGTACAAGGTAGGTTTCTTCGTTGGTACAGCGAGATGATGTGATGCCGCCCACCGAATCTTTGCCGTGTTTGGCTTGAATGCGCTTGAACTCTGAGGCTGCATGGTTGATGGCCTCGTCCCAGCTCACTTCTTGCCATGGGTCGGTGATCTTGGCGCGGATCATGGGTTGGGTGATGCGGTCTTGGTGAGTGGCATAGCCCCAAGCAAAACGGCCTTTCACACAAGAATGGCCTTCGTTGGCTTTGCCGTCTTTCCAAGGCACCATGCGCACCACGGTGTTGCCCTTCATCTCGGCTTTGAAGCCGCAACCCACACCACAGTAGGCGCAGGTGGTGATCAGGCTGTGCTCGGGTTGGCCGAGCTCGATGATGGATTTTTCTTGCAGGGTGGCGGTGGGACAAGCTTCGACGCATGCACCACAAGACACGCATTCGCTATCCATGAAAGGCTGGTCTTGGCCCGCAGAAACGCGGCTCTCGAAGCCTCGTCCAGAAATGGTGAGGGCAAACGTACCTTGTGTTTCTTCGCATGCACGTACGCAGCGGTTGCACACAATGCACTTGCTGGGGTCGTAAGTGAAATAAGGGTTGGACTCGTCTTTCTTCATGTCGCAATGGTGCTCGCCTGCTTGCGCGCCCACGCCGTAGCGCACATTGCGCAAGCCGGTGACACCAGCCATGTCTTGCAACTCGCAGTTGCCGTTGGCGCTGCAGGTCAGGCAATCTAGAGGGTGGTCGGAGATGTACAACTCCATCACGCCTTTGCGCAGGTCTTGCAACTTGGGGGTTTGGGTGCGCACCACCATGCCGGCCTCAGCAGGCGTGGTGCAAGAAGCGGGAAAGCCTTTGCGACCCTCAACTTCTACCAAACACAAACGGCAAGAACCAAAAGGCTCCAAGCTGTCGGTGGCACAAAGTTTGGGCACTTGAATGCCTGCTTCAACCGCTGCTCGCATCAGCGAGGTGCCCTTGGGCACACTCACGGGGTAACCGTCAATTTCAAGTTGAACAGTTTGATCAGATGTGCGCGCCGGCGTACCGTGGTCGCGCTCTTGTTTCAAAAACATCAGCATGGTGTTTCCTTTCAGGTGGCCGGTGCAACTGCGGGTGCAAGGCCAAAGTCTGCGGGGTAATGGTTGAGCGCCGATAGAACGGGGTAGGGTGTCATGCCGCCCATGGCGCACAAGCTGCCGTGCAACATGGTGTCGCACAGGTCGCGCAACAAATGCACTTGTTGTTCTTTGTTTGCTGCTGTGACTATGCGGTCAATGGTTTCCACGCCACGGGTCGAACCGATGCGACAAGGCGTGCATTTGCCGCAACTCTCGATGGCACAAAATTCCATGGCGTAGCGGGCCAGCTTGGACATGTTGGCGCTGTCATCGTGCACCACAATGCCGCCATGACCGACCACCGCACCCATGGCGGCATAAGCTTCGTAATCCATGGGCACATCCCATTGGGATTCAGGCACATAAGCCCCCAAAGGGCCACCGACTTGAACCGCTTTGATGGGGCGACCACTGCGACTGCCTCCACCGAACTCGAACAGCAGTTCACGCAGGGTCAAACCAAAAGCACGTTCAACCAAGCCGCCTTGCAAAATATTGCCGGTGATTTGAAAGGGCAGGGTGCCGGTGGAGCGACCCATGCCAAAGTCTTTGTAAAAAGCCGCGCCCTTGGCCATGATGATGGGCACACTGGCCAAGGTGATCACGTTGTTGATAACAGTGGGTTGGCCAAACAAACCTTGAAGGGCCGGCAGGGGAGGCTTGGCGCGCACCAAGCCGCGCTTGCCCTCGATGCTTTCGAGCATGGCGGTTTCTTCACCACATACATAAGAGCCTGCAGCTTTGCGCACATGCAAATGAAAGGCTTGACCGCTGCCCAGCACATTGCTGCCCAAATAGCCGGCTGACTCGGCCAAGGCAACAGCGGTGTTCATGGAGGAGATGGCATGCGGGTATTCAGAGCGAATGTAAATATAGCCTTGGGTAGCACCCACCGCCAAGCCAGCGATCGCCATACCTTCAATCAGCATATAGGGGTCGCCCTCCATGGTCATGCGGTCCGAGAAAGTGCCTGAGTCACCTTCATCAGCGTTGCACACCACGTACTTTTGCGCCGCTGTGGTGGCGCGCACCGTACGCCATTTGATGCCAGCGGGAAAAGCCGCGCCACCGCGACCGCGCAGACCCGAATCCAACAATGTTTGCACCACCGCATCACCTTGCATGGCGAGGGCATTTTTTAAACCTACCCAACCACCGTGCGCAGCGTAATCGTCTAAAGACAGCGGACGGGTCACGCCCATGCGGGCAAACGTGAGGCGTTGTTGCTTGGCCAAATAAGGAATGGCCTCGGTAAGACCCAAGCACAGTGGGTGCTGCGCGCCGCGTAAAAAATCTGCTTCAAACAGCGAGGGCACATCTTCAAAAGCCACCGGCCCATAAGCCACGCGACCTTGTGCGGTCAGTACTTCCACCAAAGGTTCTAGCCAAAACAGGCCACGCGAGCTGTTGCGTTGCACATCTATCGCCAAGCCACGCGCAGCCGCCTCTTTGTGAATAGCGTCAACAACTTCGTCGGCACCGGCAGCGATGGCGGCAGAGTCGCAGGGGACAAAAATGGTGATACTCATGAGGCGCTTTCCAAAGCCTGAACCAAGCGGGTGAATTTGGTTTCATTCACACGCGCATGCAATTTTTCGCCAATCTGTACCGCGGGCGAGCTGGCGCACAGCCCCAAGCAATACACCGGCTCTAATGAAAACATGCCGTTGGCGCTGTTTTCATGGGCTTTACAACCCAGCAGTTTTTCAGCCAAGTCCCATAAGGCCTCGCCGCCGCAAGACTGGCAAGCTTCTGCTCGGCAAACTTGAATCACGTGCTTGCCGGGCGCGGTGCTGCGAAAGTAATGGTAGTAAGTGATGACGCCGTGCACTTCTGCGCGTGAGAGGTTAAGCCCCTCGGCAATAGAAGCCACACTGCTTGCAGGAATAAACCCAAGCTTGTCTTGTATGTCGTGCAACAGAGGCAGCAAAGAACCCGCTTGTCCTGCGTGGTGTTGCACAAGTTGGTCAATCAGCGCCTGTTCGGGCAAAGCTTGGGTCGAATCCATATATCCATCAGTTAAAAAATTTGCCCACGCTCAGGAGCGTGCGATAAATACCCCACACCAGTGGAATACCCACTGCTGTCCAAGCCAACACCACCCACAAGGGGTTGGTTTGGCTGGCGCCGCCATGGGCGCTTCCAGCTTCAGAGGCGCTGGCTTTTTCATGGGCGAGTTTCTTCTCGGCAGCCAACTCTTCGGCGGTCATGAAGTGTTTGGCGGCCACCGGTTTGATCAACAGATTGGCAATCAAACCCACCACCAGCATGCCCACCAAGATGAACATGGTTTGGTTGTAGACCTGCTCGCGGGGAATGCCCAGACCCAATTGGTAGTCGCGCATGTAGTTCACCACCACGGGGCCCAAAATGCCGGCAGTGGCCCAAGCAGTGAGCAAACGGCCGTGAATAGCGCCCACCATTTGCGTGCCAAACAAGTCGGCCAAATAGGCCGGTACCGTGGCAAAACCACCGCCGTACATACTCAAGATGATGCAAAAAGCTGCCACGAAAAGCAGTTTGTTACCTGCCATGGCGCTGGCAGGCACAGACGCGTACAAAGCACCACCCAAGACAAAGAAGATGATGTAGGTGAGTTTGCGGCCCAGTTTGTCCGACAAACTCGCCCAAACAAAACGACCGCCAATGTTGAACAAACTCAGCAAAGCGGTAAAGCCGGCTGCGATGCCGGCAATGGTGGTGAGCTGTGCTTTGTCGAGGTCGACGAATTTCATGTCAAGACCCATCAAGCTGCCGCCAAACACCTCTTGCAACATGGGGCTGGCCATGCCGATCACGCCAATGCCGGCGGACACGTTCATGCACAACACCACCCAAACCATCCAAAACTGGGGAATGCCCCAAACTTTGCTGACATGCACATGGCCTTGGGTGATCATGGTGTTGGCTTGCTGTTGCACCGGTGGCGTCCAGCCTGCAGGTTTCCAGCCGGTGGCAGGGATGCGGTAACCCAAGGCACCAGCCATCATGAAAACGAAGTACACCAAAGCCATGACAACGAAGGTCTGCCAGACACCCACTTCCAGGTCGGTGGCAAACACTTTCATCAACTCTGCAGCCAAGGGCGAGCCAATCATGGCGCCACCACCAAAGCCCATGATGGCCATGCCGGTGGCCATGCCACGACGGTCGGGGAACCATTTGATGAGGGTGCTCACAGGCGAGATGTAACCCAGGCCAAGTCCAATGCCACCTATGAAACCTGAGCCCAGCAACATCATCCAAAACTGGTGGTAATACACACCGGCAGCTGAAATGAGCATGCCGCCACACCAGCACAATGCACTGACAACACCTGCTTTACGGGGACCCGCCCGCTCCAGCCAGCCGCCCCACAAGGCAGCCGAACTGCCCAGCAGCACAAAAAACAAGGTGTACATCCAACCCAAGGTGGAGACTTTCCAGTCACAGGTGGAGATGAAAAGCTCTTGGAAAAAACCAATATCGGGACCGCATTTGAGGGCCTCTTTGATGCCAAGTGCCTTGGACAAGGGAAGCCAAAACACCGAGAAACCATAAGCCATGCCAATGCACAGATGTATGGCTAAAGCGGCGGGGGGGACCAACCAGCGGTTAAAACCCTCTGGGGCCACAATGCGTTCTTTGGACAAAAATCCAGGCGTGTCGTCAAGTGTCGTCATGTTGTCTCCTATCTTTGGATAAGTTTTTTGCTAACGTTCAGACTTTACCCGAACATATGCTCTGTAGGCACATCTAAGTCTAGG
>Ga0114962_10000455_pt1 | contig 36359 bp, 71 predicted proteins | sample C_130820_MF_Meta_FD_87017 | JGI IMG/M metagenome (GOLD analysis project Ga0114962, IMG submission 87017) | Freshwater microbial communities from Lake Croche, Canada to study carbon cycling - C_130820_MF_MetaG | ecosystem: Environmental > Aquatic > Freshwater > Lake | place: Lake Croche, Canada...
CTACCGCCGCCCGCGCCGCCATAGGCTTGAAAATCAAGACTACCTTGAGTGGCACCAATTATTCTTACGCGACTTTGAGCCCCGGTGGAACCAGCTTCGCCACGTCCAGCACCTTTGCCACCTGCGCCCACTGTTACATATATGGGTGTGCCTTGGGTAATTGGTATATCTGTGGCAGCAAATACACCACCCCCGCCACCACCACCACCGCCATTAACATAGCCGCTGCCGCCACCCCCGCCACCACCTACTAAAAATACAGCCATTCGGGTAGCACCCTTGGGCGCCACAAAACTGTTGTTGGTGGCAGTGAAAAAATAAACGTGACTTGAGTAGGCCATATAACTATTATTCCGTCAAAGCAGGCACAAGTATTTTGCTGTTATCAGTAAACATATTGACAAATACTGTATTGTCTTTTAGTGCCGTAACTTCGTGCCAACGGTCTCGTGGCAACAATATAGGAGGATCGCCCTCGCATAAATTAATCAAACCCTCGCGATCCTGTATTCGAACTTGACAGTGGCCCGCAAGGCACAGGGTCAAATGCTCAAAATTATGTTGGTGAGGAATTAGACCCTCGCCCTTGTTGACCCTATAAATGTCTGTTCGAACAAGGTCAAATACAAAGGTTTGACAGGGTTTAACAGGCATGGTCATATGGTGGTAACACCTTCTGTGGCCACTGTGCCAGTATTGATCATGTAACCTGGGCGTATGGGTGGGCTGGGAAAGGGTGTGGGTACACCATCACTTACTAGAACCGCTATTTGATCCCACCCAGTGGCAGTGCTGACTGTGTCCCAACGATTTTGGGGATTTAGGCCCTGCACCCACCCCTCAAAGAGGTCACCAGTTAAAAATTGCCCATCTACACAGGGTACTGATATATTATAGGGATGTTGATATTCAAATTGAATAGTTACAGTGCCATTGTCTTCATTGGCAGCAAGAATTTTATATGATAGAGACATTGAATGAGATACCTTATAATCGCGTGTATAGCATATTTAGCAGCCGTTATAATATGGCCTAATATTCCTCAAAGTTCTGTACAAGTATTTCCCGTGTAGGTCATAGGGTATTCTTTCTCTTGTATATGGATATTTATCACACCCCACCACATACTGTTGACAAGGCCCTCTTTAGATATTATAATACACACACGTATATAGATAAACCCCCACACATACAAACCCATTATGGCCTACTATACTATCAAAGATCTCAACCAACTCAATCACAAGGATGCTAAACGCATAGCCCAACGTCAAGGCACCCAGCGTCAAAGACACAGGTCTTATAGCGAAATTAAAAAACATCCCCTGTGCAGTACCAAAAATTGCGGCAATACCAGAACTGTAATGGACTATCATTGGACCAGTGGTGCACCCATTTATCGTCCAGTTTGTGCCCAATGTCATCAAAACAATACAGTGATGAGATATCGAGCAAAAACAAAAGTCACTTGGATTGATACTATTGGCGACATCATGGCACATAAAGCTGGCTTTGACAACCTCAATGACTACTTGAACAGTAAACACACTTATAGAAAATATCGAAAAGACTACTGTGAAAATAGGGATGCTAGATTGGGATTTACCTGTACAACTACTATAGTTTGGAAAGGTATGCTGGACACTGATCATATAGATGGTGATCCCAGTAATGATGATGCCAGTAATATGCAGACTCTTTGCAAGTGCTGTCACAGTTATAAGACTCATGTCAATGAAGACTATGCTTCACAGGGAAGAAAAGCATTGGGAATTAGGTAAAGTATAATGAAACACTTGATAACCCTTTTGGTATATTTTCCTTATGGTATTAGGGACTATAAAACCCCGCTGTAAGGTAGTGCTATATACACACTCGATACACTGGATAAAACCCCGCTGTAAGGTAGTGTAGGGTTACACTATCAGGAGTAGTTGATACCCTGTCCGGAGGACCCCTGAAGGGGAATAACCCGCTGTAACCCTAGGGCATATATGCAAAAACCCCGCTGCACAGGTGGGCGGAGGACCAAAGAAAATACTTAGATGCGCTGTAGAGTATTTGGCGATAGCCTGTCTACGGTGTCAACCATTCTGTCGCACTATAGCAACGATTTTCTACGATTTTCCGCCCTAGATTAGACAATTTTTGCGCATTCTGGGGCCAAAATCCCTCTGAAATGGTGTCAAATACTACCAAAACCTGCTCAAAAACCTGGTGATTCTGTGGTGAAATAGCAACGGCGTCAACAACTCTTGATTGCTCTAACCGTGCCTACCGTGTATAATAAGTACATAGTGTAGAGACAGTGTGTCGAGTATATAGTATAATATATAGTGTGTTGAGTGACTCTACGCTATATAGTGTATATAGTGTATATAGTGTATATAGTAGTGTGTATACAGTGGGACCTTAGCTCATTAGGTTAGAGCAGCGGACTCATAATCCGTTGGTGGAGTGTTCGAATCACTCAGGTCCCACCATTGATCAACCTTTCACTACGTAAGACCGACTTGTCCACAGGTTATTCAACCTTTCACTGCACAGGATCGACTTATTCACAAGTTATCCACAGGGTTTCTGGTTATCCACAGCTTATTCACAAGTTGTCCACAAGTTATCCACAGGGCAGAGTTATTCACAAGTTGTCCACAGCTTATCCACAATTTTCTGTTATCCACAGGATACTCACAGCTTATCCACAGCCTGCTTCAACGACCAAGTACTGCGCAGAGTGCATTGTACTGCTCAAACCTTACAGGCTCCTTACGACCACACGACCATTGTGGTCATTAAAGACTCGCGCACCCTCCACGTCCACCCCAGGCCTGCTTTCGAATATGAGTGTATTATAGCAGGGTTTCCTTACAGGAACCTTACAACCCTGAAGGCAGTGTGGGATTAGAAAGCGGTTGACAGTGAGTGCAAACGGCCTTATAATAACAGCTTACACACACTAGGAGCACGTATGCAAGTAAAACAGGAAATTTTAGCACTACTGATGCAGGTTGAGCAATTGCTGCTGGAAGCACAGTGCGATGGCAAACAGTTTGCAGAGCTGGACTGTTTTGAAGAAGCAGACCTGGCAGTAGCACACTTAACACAAGTGGTTGACTATTACGTAGATTAATGTTATAATACAGTTTTAACACACTAAGGAGCACTTATGCAAGTTTTTACTACACTGCACACAGACGGTGGCGGTTACTGGTCGCGCACTGCAAAGTCCGTAGACATTACTAAACTGGACCTGCAGTACTGCACAGCGGAGCGGGATTTTGGCGAGCTGTGCGTATACTTTACAGGGGACACTTGGGACTGTGCTAAAATGGGTCTAATTTACACAGACCGGCAGTTTATGCGGGAATTGCAAGCATACCTGCAGACTTTGGGCTTTAGTGAAGCTGAAGCTAAAGATGTAAGTTACAGCGAGCAGGGTATGCAAACAGGCCGCTATGTGAGTTGTGATGTAGGGTCTACATTTATTGCAGGCCTTGCACGTTTGGACCCTGTGCACGTGGCCGCTGTAGTTGCTGAGTGCTGGGACATTTAAAGACCCTACAGGGAGCAGGGTCATTAGTTGACACTGTTCCCGTTCTGTTGTATAATAACGGCTTACACACACTAGGAGTTGATGATGCGTACACTGATAGACATACTGATTGATTTGAAAAATGCTATTGCAGTAGCAGACATAGAAACAGCAGAAGATTTAGCAAACGAAGCACTAGATTTTGCTACACAGGAATAACCCTACAGTGCACAGGGTCTTTGGTTGACGCTGTGCACTTTTGGCATTATAATGTATGCTTACACACTAAGGAGCGCTTATGTTAACAGTTGATCAAACTACACGTTCGTACACAGGTCGTCCAGGATGTATGTGCGGCTGCATGGGCACGTACAATGAGAGCCTGCGTGCCCGCAAAATGGCCATTACGGCCTTGCTTAAAAATCCAGCAGTTCGTTACGACACGTGGTGTGGTGGTACAGAGGGCGCCCTGTTTGTAGTTACTGCGACCCGCAACCGTGTACTGTACTTGACAGAGGCGGGCGTGAAAACTGTGCAGGCACTGGGCGTAAAGTCCGAGTAAACTGTAGGGGCAAGGGTTGACAGCCTTGCCCTAAGGCGTTATAATAACAGCTTACACACACTAGGAGTAGATATGTTCACTACAGACAACCAAGTAGCACTCAAAGCAGAGTTGGATCAGATGTACGCAGATCAGGGCGCTGCGTTCACCTCAGGTTACCTGAACAGCATGGCACAGGAAATGCTGAACCTTATGCCCAAGCGCCAGCAGAAGGCATTTATCAAACAGGTTGCTACCTTCAACGGTCGCCAGCTGGTCACTGTGAAAAACTGTTTGACTGGTGCAGACGTTGAGATCCGCAGGGAAGACAGGGGCACGGTAAACGATCCTAGCATGGAACGATTCCACTCAATGTGAGGTTGACAGGGACTGGGTTCCCTGTCATAATAACGGCTTACACACACTAAGGAGCAGAGATGGCAAGAGCAGATCAAATCCATACCGCACTGGACGAGCTGGAAGCAGCCGCACAAGTCTTCATTGAAGCCATTGCAGAGTTCAAGCGCACATACACACCCAACACGGTGGATCTCTTGGCTTGGCAAGCGGGCATTGAAGACGTCGTGTACGAGATCCAGGAAGACATTGAAGTAGAGTTGGAAAGCCGTTGACAGTTTGAGCAAACGGTTGTATAATACAGACTTACACACACTAAGGAGCTGATATGACACGTGAAGCAACTACTAGACTGCTGTCTATGATGGATGAGGGTCTCATCTCTGCAGAGGCAGTGGCTGAGATGGCCCTTGCTTATATGAGTGAGGATGAGGTGGCAGACATGATGCGAAGCAACGACATCCTGGATGAGGATGAGGAAGACGAGTATGATGGCCAGCCCGACGAAGCCCAAGAGTGGGCAGACTTTGATCCTGAATGCTAAGGAGTAAGACATGAGCGGTGCATTCTTCTTCATTGAATACCAAGATGGTCATGTAACTGAGATCGAGTTTAAAGATCCAGCAAAGGCTCGAAAGGCCTATAAGAACTATGCAAAGCAACCTGAGGACACGGCTAAGAGTTGGGGATGGGACACCAAATACGAAGCGCCCACCTTGACTCAGCAGATTCGTGCAAAAAAGGCATTGACAGTCTAGGCAAATGATCGTATAATACATACTTCAACAACGCACTTAGGAGAACACTATGTCCATTCAAACTATCAACGCAGAAATCCTCGCAGGTAACTTTACCAATGACCAACTGTCCCTCATCATTGACGCTGTCAAGTTCGCTCGTGCACGACTGATGGAAGTAAACAAGCGCAGTCTGCAGATTGGCGACAATGTCAACTTTACGTCCAGCAAGACAGGGCAGAACATTACGGGCGTGGTGATGAAGATTGCTATCAAGTTCGTCACTGTTAAAACGGTGCAGGGTCTGTGGCGTGTTCCAGCTAATATGCTGTCAAAGGTTGAAGACCGAGAATTTGCATAAAAGGCTTGACAGGGGAACGAGCCCCTGTTATAATAACGACTTACACAGCAACTAAGGAGCAGAGATGAAAGCATTGCAAGCATACGTGGATCAGAAGAACCGTTGGAACGCGATCTTCAACGGCAAACAATATGAGATCGTGAGCAAGTTTGGTCGCCAGGAAGTGGCTGGTATGTTGGACGCAGACTTGAGTCCAGAGAACTTGACCTGCGATGGCGAACTGCCCCGTGCAGAAGTCAATCGTCGCTATCGGGAACTGACTGGTGCCGCACGGGACTTGATCAAGTTGGATCCCACTGTTAAGATGTACGAATTTGCCTAAGGTGTTGACACAGGAGCGATCCTGTGTTACAATACACACTTACACACTAAGGAGCACACGATGACTTGGGAAGACTTGAAAGACATGATCAAAGACTTCACTGAAGAACAGCTGAAGCAGACAGTGACTATCTATGTAAGCGGCGTGGGCGAATACTACGCTCCCGTAGGCGACTATCCCCTAGTTGAAAGCGACGACACCTGTGACGTGTTGGACCCTGGTCACAAATACCTTGTAATCTAAGGAGCTGATATGGATAGAGACGAAATGATTGACTACTTGATCAACGGCGACTTCCAGTACATCATGGAATGCGCCAATGGTCCTGAACTGTTGGACAGTTACCTGGGCTATGGCTTCAAAGGTTACCGCAATTTTACCGACGCAGAACTCACAGCTGAATACGAACAACGCAAGGAGATGGAAAATGCCTAATTGGTGCTCGAATGGTTTGACCTTGACCCACAAGGATCCCGCAATGATTGACCGTGTGATCAAAGGCAAGGAGGGCCTATTGCAAGAGTTCATCCCTTGCCCACAGGACTTGACGGATACAGTGAGTGGCTATGTAGGTGACGAACAGGAGGCCTTAGAGGCTAAACAGGCGGCCAACCGTGAGAAATACGGCTATGCCACTTGGTATGACCACAATGTGGCTGAGTGGGGCACCAAGTGGGATGTCAGTGCAGACAGCATTGAGCGAGTGGATGCCAACACCGTGCAGATGAGCTTTGACAGTGCGTGGGCTCCTCCAACCAATGCCTATGAGAAGTTGATGGCTTTGGGCTTTGAAGTTGAAGCAACCTACTACGAGCCTGGTATGGCATTCTGCGGTCGTTGGGACAATGGCCACGATGACTACTTCGAGTATGGCGGTATGACTGCTGATGAGATCGAAGCCACCTTGCCCAAAGAATTGGATGAAGAATACGGCATCAGTCAAGCGGTAAGTGAGTGGGAGCAGGAGCAGGCCGGCGAAGAAAATGTTGACATTGAGTTGAACGGTGGTATTGACAGCATCAACGAATGATTGTATAATACATACTTACACACACTAAGGAGCAGATGATGCAACGCTATTACGACGAACTGGCCACTTATGAACGCGATGGCTTTACTGTAATTGTAGACAAGACCTATGAAGACCTTCACCCCCGCGATTGCTTTGAAGCAGACGACATTGACGAGATCTGCCGTAAGATTGACAACGGCACCTACGATTGGTTTATGCTCCGTGTCCGCGTTATGGTTGAAGGACTCGAACTTGGTTCGTCCTACGTGGGCGGATGCTTATACAGTGACGCCCGAGAAGTCCTTACTGACGGGCTTGCCGAGGACTTCATTTGGGAGGCTTTGAAAGAAGCCAAGCCTAAGGTCTATGCATTGAAGCAGAAGTTCGCTGAGTTGAGCGATATGGTTGACCGTGAGGCTGTGACCTCATGAATGTGAATCAAGTACTACAGTGGGCAGGCACTGCCTGCTTCTTGGCGATGTATACACTGATGAGCTTCTTTCCCGAACAGTATCCTTGGAACATTGTGGCAGGTGCTCTTGGCGGTGGGCTCTACTTGATATGGAGTCTACGAGTGCGCAACAAACCACAGACGGTGACTAATATTATCGGCCTGCTGGTGTGCACTGCTGGATTAATACGTGCGTGGGCTTGACAGCTACTGCTTTTGAATATATACTTAGATAACACTACAAGGAATCATATGGCAGGCAAAGCAAAATCGGTCTACTTGACCATTCTCCCCAAGGGTCAACTCCGTCCCACTATTCTTCACAAGGTCTTCTTTGATGCCAAAGGCTACAATGAATTCGTCAACACGGAGGAATTCAAGGCCAAGTATCCCAAAGAAGAGTTTGACATTGTCAAAGAAACCTATTGACACTTGACTGTTTTGGTTGTATAATACATACATCGCAACAAGGAGTGAAGAATGAAAACAGAAATTGAACGCATCCAGGAACTGCTGCCCACAGAGTTGTTTGCGGGTAGCAAGGACTGGCGTGAAGGCAGCACTGCTGAGCGAGTCGAGTGGTTACTATCCATGTATGCCAGCGCCCAGCAGGAAGTTGAGCGTTTGGAGGTTTCGGTTTATCAATTGACCGCCGATGAGAGTTATTAACCCTACTGGTTGACAGGTTGCCAATTTGGTGGTATAATACATACATCGCAACAAGGAGCACACTATGGGCTACAAGGTTATCGCTGGTAAGGATGAGATGGACTTGATGCGTGTCAAGTACGGCCCGCGTAAGGGCTTGGAAGGTCCGTTCAACTTTGGTGGCTGGGTCCTGTACTATGATCCAGTTGAAGGCGCCTACTATGACCCCACTACGGACTTCTATGTGAGCCGTGAGGAGATGGATGCTATCAACAACAGGCTCATGGCCACACTGGCCAAGGCTTGACAATAAGGCCAAATGGCCTTATAATACACACTAAGGAGCACTTATGATCACAGCAGACAAACTCAAACTGCTCACCAATATGCCAGCGGCTATGCTTACAATGGGCATCCAGCAGGCAGGCTACAAGGGCGACGTCTTCAAGACGGCCCGGTTCCTGGGCATCACCAATGCAGGCCAGTTCTGCTACACCACTACCTACGAGGAAGATGGTGAGGAACACACCGTCAAGGCGTTTGTTGACTATGATCCCATTGCTGATCAAGTCACTGTCGGCTACTGAAAAAGTCTTGACAATAGCATCAAACGGTGCTATAATACTGACACACTAAGGAACAGAGATGAATGAAGAATTGAACACACTAAAAGAACTGTTGGCCCGACACGATTGGACCTACAACTACAGCGATGACTATACGGCTTGGTCTCGTGGTCGTAATGAGAGTCGTGCTATCCAAGCAGAGAAGAATCGTCTGGCCCGTGAGTGCTTGGCCACGCAAGAAGAAATAGTTGCACTTGATGCCCTATATAGGCCAAAAAACATTTGACAAGAGTGCAGTTTGGCGTTATAATTTAGACTTACACACACTAGGAGCTGATATGAACGTTCGAGAACTCATTGAGCAGTTGCAAGTCCTGGACCAGGATGCTGAAGTGCACTTCAGCTACAACTATGGCGACCACTGGCACACACAGGTTGCTCCCACCGTAGACGAGGTGTTTGAAGGCCTAGTCAAGCGCAGTGAATATCACCGTATGGATAAACTGATGGATGAGAATGATATGTATGAAGAAGAAGGCGACTACGAAGGCACACGCCGCGTGGTTGTGCTGGGTTAATAGCCCCTACAAGCCCCGCGAGGCTGGCAGTGAATGCTAGTGTAGCGGGGCAGATAGACCCCTGCTGTAGGGGCTATAAAAAGATTCAAAAAAGAGTTGACAAAGATTGTTTTTGGCCTTATAATATACACTTACACACACTAGGAGTTGAAAATGGGAACACGAAGCACTATTGCACTTGAGTACGCAGACAGCACAGTTCATCAAGTCTACTGTCACTGGGACGGCTACTTGGATCACAATGGTCGGATCCTGTTTGAGCATTACAAAGATCCCTTCAAACTGCGCGACTTGATGGACTTGGGTAGTGTCAGTTCGTTGGGTCGAGAGATTGGCGAGCAGCATCCCTTCAGCCCGCACACTAGCAAAGAAGATGAAGCGGCGTACAATGCGGCACAGGAAGCAGGCTGGTGTACAATTTACGCTCGCGATCGCGGCGAGACAGGTGTGCAGGCTAAGAAGTTTAAAGACTTTGAGGACTATGTTGCCAATCACCAATATGAAGAATACGAGTACATCTTGCGCACAGACGGCAAGTGGTACGTGTCTACAGACAACGGTGTTTACACAGAATTGGAAACTTTACTTTTGAAGGAAACAGCATGAAAGAACTAGCATACGACATTGAACAACTGTACATCGAGGGCTATAGTCCCCGGACTATCTCGGTGATGTTGGAGTGCCCCATTGACATCGTTTACGGATGGATTGAAGGGCAGAGCCTAGAAGTAGGGGAGGAATTTGATCCGTTCGAAACAATCAATTCTTAAGAAAACGGTTGACAGCCAACCCAAATGGTTGTATAATTAATACATAGGGCAGTAAGGTGCTGCGCTATATTTTACACAGACACATTGAAAGGTATTTTATGACTAAAGTTTTTTCCCACGCTGGCGTTTCTCGTTTGGATGGTGTTTTGAAGGCTCGTTTTGCCAATGACGCTCTCCGTGTTAAGGTGCTTGCCAAAGGCGGCCACACTGACATCGATCTCGTTGAGTTCCTGGAACCCCTTACCAAAGAAGCCGCAGTGCTTAAACTGATTGAGATGGGCTTTGGCAAAGGCAACGCAGAAGTTGAGCAAGTCCTGGCTGCTGAGCTGGACAAGCGAGCTCCTGTTGTCAAAGCAGAGAAGGCTCCCAAAGCGCCTAAGGCTCCTAAAGCAAAGGCAATTACCATTGACACCATTAAGGCTAAGGCTCCCAAGGCCAAGGCTGCTCCTAAGGTCGACGCTGACCTCGAAGACGCTCCGTTCTAAAAGATCCCTGCGGTGTGCGTAGAGGCAAGGCCAATAAGTCCTCTTCGATAAACAATTTTTTGGAGTATATATGAAAACAGTCTTCCTTATTGCACTAATCATCTTCCTGGTGGTAATGGGACCGTTCCTGAGCATTTGGGCACTGAACACCTTGTTCCCCACATTGGCAATCCCTTACACCTTTGACACTTGGTGTGCGGCAATCCTGATCAAAGGCTTCCTCACTGTCAGCGTGTCCAAGAAGGACTGATATGAGTCGCTTGTCCTTTATCGGCCGGCCCTGGGTAGCATTTGATGAAACCAACAAACAACATCGTCAATGGTTCCGAGAGTTCCAAACATTGGGCACCTGGGGCCGTTGTCCAGTTCGTTTTATCGTAAGCGATGACCACGGCGACTTGTTGACTATGATCCAGCGTAGGTTGATTACTTATTACACCAGCAAGGAATTTGGTAAGATTAGTGCTTGACCTTGGCAGTCTATTCCTGTAATATTGTTGTAACTGTTGAACACAGTACAATTACAAGGAATAGAAAAATGATTAAGAAGATGAATAAAGAAACTAAGACATACAAGTTGTTCCAAGCATTGCAAGCAGGTGACCGTATCACCCCCGCGCAAGCCCACAAGCGATTTGGTATCAAGAACATGAGTGCTGAAGTCAGCCGTGTTCGTCAGTCAGGTTTTGCAGTGTATCGTAAGAATCGTGTAGCTGGCAACCACGTGGAAGTCACCGAGTACGTAATGGGTACTCCAAGCCGTGAAATCGTGGCAGCTGGTTACAAGGCTATGGCCCTGGGCCTAGTCTAAAGAATTCGGGGATAGTAGTGTGTCCCCGAAACGATGAGGAGGTAGTGTGCCTCATCGAATGAAATCCAACAACGCTCCGTTGGATTGATGTTAGTGCCAGGGGTAGTGTCCTGGCAGGAAAGGGCAACGTCGGGAGATGTGGCCCTTTCATTTTGACTTGACAATCTGCTCAAATGGCCTTATAATACAAGCATAGACAGCAACACACTGGAGCACAAGATGGCACGTAAGACAAAGGCAGAACTGGTAGCAGAGAACGAAGCGTTCATGGCCCAACGATTGGCAGAAGAAGTTGCTGCCTTCCCCGCCCTGTTGATGGCGCAGTTGGAACGGGCAACGAACAGTCCCAACTGGTTTGAACTCCGAGTGCGCGATAGCCAGTTCGTCTTAATCGAAGATCGTGAGACTTGGAAGTTACCTATGGTCCACTCTATGGAAGCTCAGATAGTCCTGGACAGCCTGATGTGGGACTTGGATCAGCTGGATGAGGATCGTCGTGTGGCGGCAGAGCGTGAAGAGATGCGTCAAACGGCCTTGTCCAAGTTGACAGACTTTGAACGTAAATTGTTGAATCTATAGGGTTGACAGGCCTATCAAAAGGCCTTATAATACACACATGAACAGCAACACACAGGAGCAGGAAATGGCGTACACAGATTGGAATTCGCAGGTAGACATCAAGAACATGGTGGGCAAGGTGTTCACTCGCGTCTCGGGCGGAGTGGGCAGCGGCGAGCTGGTGTTTGAAAACGACACTGAGCGATTCGTGTTCTTCCACTACCAGGACTGCTGCGAGTGCGTGGATATCAACGACATTGTGGGCGACTTGCAGGATTTGGTAGGTGAGCCACTCCTGATCGCTGAAGAAGTGTCAGGTGCTACTGAGCCAGACGAAGAGCACTACGAGAGCTATACCTATACCTTCTACAAGTTCGCTACCCGTCGAGGCTATGTGGACGTTCGCTGGTTGGGTGAGAGCAACGGCTACTACAGCGAAGGCGTGAGCCTGGGACACGAACTGCGGGCTTGACAGACAGGCCCTACGGCCTTATAATTGACGCTTACACACACTAAGGAGCTGACCATGCGAGTTGAAGTATTAAAGCCCACCAATGATGACTGGTGCGGATCATATCAAATTGACGGCTACCACAAGGGTGTTAAGAATCCCATGTTGGTTCAAGTCTTCTTCAACGGCTGGATTGGTGATGGCGTATGGCGTACCTCAGTCTGGGGCAATGATGATTTGGGTATGGAATTTGACTGCTCTACAGAAGCCGAATGCTGGAACAAGTTCCTCCAAGTGATTGGCATGGAGTACGTGGATGTAGTGGCCCTGCGTGAACTTGGTTTTGTTTCAGCCTAAACGGGTTGACAAGGAATGGGTTTGGGCTTATAATACACGCATACACTAGGAGCACACTATGCAATGGAACTTAGAAGGCAAACGAATCAATGGCATCTACCTAGGACTGTTTGTCTACAGTGGCTTGGTTCTGGAAAGCCGTGTCAAATACGGTGGACAGGTCCAGCACACTGTATTGGTAGACGAGCCCTTCAAAGTCTACGGCGAAGTGCGCGAGCATATCCTTGTGGAGTCAGGCACGGGCGAGATCAATCGCATCCTGGATGAGCGTGATGCGGAGTACGAGGCACAGAAGACCAACGACACTTGGTACGACGATCAATACGAAATTGAATAATCCATTTGGTTGACAGGTCTTTCAAAAGGCCGTATAATACATACATCGCGCAACACACTAAGGAGCACACTATGTTGGAATTGAAAAGCTGGGATGAGATGTCCACCCTGGAGCAGATGCAAGCCCAGTACTGGGATATGTACAAGGACGCATACGGCATCCGTCCACGTCATATGAACCTCGAGGCTATGACTGAGGCAGACTTTCTAGCAGAGTTCAAAATCCTGGGTGAGGCGATTGAGCGCGAAGCGGCCATTCGCAAAGAGAACGAGCACAAGGCCGAAGTGGACTTTGAAATGCGGGTGCAGAACCTGCTGGTAACGGGCGCACGGGATCGTGCTATGGCACTCCGTTGGATACACGAGGCAGAAGGTAGCAACGGTGACGACGAGTTCCTGTGCTACTTGGTGGGCCTGCCCTATGGATATTTCCGTAAACGGGCTTGACAACTAGGCCAAATGGCCTTATAATACATACATCGCAACAAAGGAGCAAGAGATGGACACTGCACTCGTAAACCTCATCATCATATTGGCACCCATTTGGATTATGGGCATTGCCGTTATGTTACACGAAATCTTTAACTAAGGAGCCAACCATGAGCGTAGAATTTACCATTGTGGGACTGAACGAGAAACAACGAGTCCTGGCTGATATCATGTGGGGCTTGGATGGACTTGATCAGGTCAACGCATTCATTGCCACACTGCCTAAACGGGATCAAACGGAATGCCGCTCTATCATTGAACTGATGAAGATGGCCCTTGTGGAACAATGCTACGATGGCATCAGCGAGATGGATCAAGCGAAATCAGTGCTTGACAAGATTGCCAAACGATAGTACAATACACACTCAACTAAGGAGCAAGAGATGGACAGATATCACGTCGTATACGAAACCCGTCATGGTAGCCCATACGATCGCGGCTCAGCAGATAGCTATTACCGCAGGGAATATAATCCCCACTACTACCGGGGAGCCACAGGCACTACTGATCGGGTCACCCTTAAGGACATGACACCCGATGAGATCGTGGCCTATACCGCAGGCTATGAAGACAACGAAGACGAAGGTCTTCACAAAGAGTGGTAAAACCCTCTTGACAATGAGGCCGCAAGGCCTTATAATCAACACTCAACTAAGGAACACGCAATGATCAAATCCATCCCAAGCTCCACTGGCGGTGTCATTACTCCTCTCATCGAAAAGGGTGTCCAGGTTGGCATCCGACACACCGCTGGCAAGGCCTACACTGGCAAGATTGCCCAGCAGGAAGCCCGACAAAAGAAGGTCAAATAAATTACCTAAAGGCTTGACGAACACTACGAACGGCCTTATAATACTAGCATTGCAACACACTAAGGAGCACACTATGCCAAGAGGTTACAGAAACGATGGTCAACCCCGCCAACGTCGAGATGGTTCTGGTCCACTAACTGCAAAGGTCACTATGCCCGTAAGCCAAGTCGTTCCCTCACGCTTTTCCATTAACCAACGCTTTGGCTTTGTCACTGACATGGTCAATATGGTGGCACAGGGCACCCAAGCAAGTGTAGTTATTTGCGGCCCTGGCGGACTAGGCAAGAGTCATACTGTTATGACCGCACTGAAAAACAAGGGCTTCCAGGACATTACACTGGCAGATAATAATACCCGCGCAAACAAGAGTTATACTGTGGTCAAAGGCTATAGTACTGCAAAAGGCCTGTTCCGTTTACTGTGGGAAAACAAAGACGGCGTACTGGTATTTGACGACTGCGATTCAGTATTAAAAGATCCAGTTAGTCTCTCGCTATTGAAAAGCGCATTGGACAGTTATAGCCGCCGTGTTATTACTTGGCGCGCAGACTTTAAAGACGACGATATTCCCAACAGTTTCCTGTTTACTGGTCGTGTAGTATTCATTTCCAATATGAACACGCAACAGTTAGACCAAGCGGTGGTAACTCGTAGTTTGTGCGTGGACTTGAGTATGACCACACTGCAAAAGGTCGAGCGTATGCAACACTTATTGACCAACGCAGACTTTATGCCCGAGTATGAAATGAATCATAAACGGGATGCCATGCAGTTAATTGCCCGTGTGCAAGACAGCGTTAAAGAGCTGAGCCTGCGTACACTGATCCAATGCGTTAAGATCCGCACTGCTAATACCCGTAACTGGGAAGAACTGGCAGAGTACGCGATCTGCGGCTAAGCCTACAAAGGGGGTTGACAGCCCCCGCCATTGACACTATAATTATGGCTTACACACACTAAGGAGCTAGTATGCAGAACCCCATCCCCCACAGTAATATGTTCGTTACTGAGTCCCTGAAGGCAGTGTTTGAACGCATTGAGCGCTTGAGCAACCGACAGGAACGAGCACTGGCCTATCAAATTGCAATGACCGTGCTAAACGCTTGCCATGAGGCAGTGCAAAAAGAGCTTGACGCTGAGACTGTTTGATCGTATAATATAGACTTACACACACTAGGAGCTGACTATGGAACTTACCCAACAACAAGTAGAGCAGATCGTTAACGATGCAATGACCACTGCACACCAAGCGGCCCAGCGAGCACTGGCTGAACACGGCGACAGAGACTGCTGTGGCTTTGCTTGGGTTAACATTTGGGAACACAACGGCAAGAAGATCCGTGCCAACAGTAAGCTGGGCAAGGCACTTGCAGCCGCAGGTGTACGCAAGGACTGGCAAGGCGCATACTGCCTGTGGAACCCTAGCAAACTAGGCGTGCAGAGTATGGGCATACTGGAAGCAGGTGCGTATGCGGCTGCTGAAGTGTTCAAACTGCACGGCTTTAAGGCCTACGCTGGCTCGCGTATGGACTAACTGATTGCTCCGGACGGGGCTGGGGGGTAGTGCCCCTAGTAACAGGCCCCGTCCACATATAAAAGGATTGGACCGTAATGGTCCTTTCTTTTTGACCTGAGTGGTTGGTGGGTGGGGCGGTGGTCGTACAAAACGAAAACTGTTGTACAAAAGCAACAACTTGCTTGCCAAAAATTCTATCAAATCTTTCTATCAAAAAAATCCTAAATTCCACTCTTTAAAAAACCCGAGTTATAGTAGAACCACTCAGATCTAAATCTCCAGGTCTTTTTATTATTTTTTCACAGGTTTTGGGCTAGTATATAGGTCGGTGTCCCCAGCACCTTAGAAACTCTGACTAAATCTAAAGATGCCACTCAAAAATTTTTACGCGCCAAATTTTTGCTAGTGTATATAGACCTGGACTGCCACTATGACCCAAACTTCAGCAAGTATAGTAAGTATCTAGCATCGTCCACTACAGTGTATTCATCAGTAATCATACTGTTGTTATCCAGTATAACCTTCAATCCCCACTGTTGTTCTAGCCATACGTGATATGTATTGGGAGTGGGGCAGTGTGTTCTTGCTCTTTTTAAACGTGCCCAATGTTGATCGCGTTTGATGCGCAGTTGAGTCAGTTCACTACTAACTGCCAGTATCTGTTCATTAACGTCTTCCATGTTATAACTAGGGTTATTGAGTTCGTCGTCCATAGTGTATATAGTGTGAGTAGAATCAAGAGCCACTCATAATATTGAGTATTAACTATGTAGATAATAGAGTATAAAAATCTTGCTTTGATGCTTTCAGCGCTTCGCGCTTCGCGCAGGGACGTCAGCTAACGTCCTAGCCAATCCTTGACTTAATGTGTATTGGGGATGCCAGTACAGTTCTTTTTGGATTTTGGTACAGTCAATACTGTATCTTCTATCGTGGCCCTTACGATCTTCCACGTGATCTATTAAGCTATAGGGCTTGTCCAGTAAGTCACATATCATCTTTACCAGCTCAATATTGGTAATTTCTTGGTGATCTGCTTGTCCAATGTTATATACTTGGCCTGGCTGGCCTTTATCTGCCACTTGTGTCAATGCTAGGCAGTGATCCCGTACATAGAGCCAATCTCTTATTTGTAAGCCATCTCCATACACGGGTACTGGTTTATTCGCTTGTAAACTGCGGATGATAGTGGGAATCATCTTTTCTTGGTGCTGTCTCGGACCATAGTTGTTGGAGCAGTGGGTAATTATGGCAGGTAGATTATAAGTATGGTGCCAAGCTGTAACTAGATGGTCAGAGGCAGCTTTGGTAGCACTGTAGGGATTACGAGTGTGGTATGGGGTCAATTCGTTGGTACTGCCCTGGGCCACGTGTCCATATACTTCATCAGTGCTTATGTGTATAAAGCGTTCCACTGGGTATTTGACCACAGCATTGAGCAAGTTTGCAGTGCCAATAATGTTACTTTGAATAAAAGGGGCAACATCTAGTATACTGTTGTCCACGTGAGTTTCGGCAGCTAGATGATAAACTAGGGAGATATCATACTTGCGAAATATGTATTCCAGTGGTATGTTGTCAGTGAGATCCACTATTTCTGTGGGGATATTTCTCGCCTTTAAAGAATCGTAATAGGCAGCATTGGCCGCATAGCCCAAGTTATCTAAAGCCACTACAGACTGCCCTTGTTCTTCCAGTAGATCAACTAGGTGGCTACCAATAAAACCCAGTGCACCAGTTACCAGTATCATAGCACTTGCCTGTCAAATATACACTGTAGTTCGTCCAGTGCTAGTTGATAGTTCTGTGTCACGTGAATAGCCGTGCCGCCTCGAGCACGCCATTCCTGTATATTGCTCACTCTATCATCCACCAGTATGTCACCAGGACGGCAGTGATGTTGCTTGTCTTGACTGTAGGGGCCAAAGTTTACACGTATGCCTGGAAAGTATTGGTTCATCCAATCAATCTTATCCTGAAACACATCCGGAAAGTCATTGTCCCGGGGAATGGCAGTGAGCATACGCAGGTTATAGCCCAGTTCTGATTCATAGCGGCGTGCCAGTGTGACCAGTTCGTGTGCGCGGGGCATGGGTGGTAGATCCCTGAAAAATCGGGGATAGTCCAGGATTCTGCGCCACTTGTCATCGGGATAGCGGCCGTCAAGTACAGCTTGATTTAGTTCTTCGGGGGTCAGCTGCATTAGGGTTTTGGCATGGGCGTCAAAGTCGGCAACGACCCCATCCATGTCTAAGTATAAAGTATTCATACTACTATTATATACTAAGGCTACGGTTGTGAGCAATATCTAATAGTTGTTGTAGTTTACCAATCGAGTCGTCGTTACGTAGACTTTTGAATACCAAATTGGGTATGGAAAATTCACCTTTTGGGGTTTTCAATCCCAATTTACGATAATGGCGCAGCAGCTTCATTGTATGTTGGGCAGCGGCGATATTTTTATTCTTGGTAGCGTGTTTAATAACTGTATGCCAATGACCAACTTTTTCTTTTACATCTTGCTCGTCATAGTCAGCAAATTCAGGAGGCTGTGGCTTTTTGACCCAGGCCTTGTCAAGTACGCTGTAACAGCCGCCACTCACAGCTGGCATATCCGCATCTTCCACGTATAGTTCTACTGGGATCTTGTGCACGTTGATATTGCGAGTTTTCTTGTAAAGTAAGCGTTTGGTATCTAATAGTTCGTGTATTTCTCTATCGCACTTGACTTGACTGAGATCTGCAATAATGTGCAGGTCAATGTCACTGTGGCTGGTGTAGGTATAATTTGCGTTACCGCCAGTGATCACAATGTCTTTGATATCCAAATCTATATCTAGAAAGTCTATAAAATCTTCGGCAATGCGTAGTAGTGCTCCGTGAACCGCGCCTTGCAGTGTGCCTCGGGCTTCCCAAATTTTGGGATTAAGAGTAAGGTGTTGCCCGATAGGCGGTTCAAATAGTTCCAGCAAGTTCATAAGTAATATTTATATAGAGTAAATATATCTATATGAGTACACAGTTATCTAATTTTTATTCAGGGCAGTTATTAGTGGCCAACCCCAATAATCCACGGGATGAGTTATCAAAAAGTGTAAGTTTAATTGTCAGCCATAATCGCCATTTGGCCCTAGCATTACAGTTAAACAATAGCCTGGTTCATATGACACTACACGAAGTGGCTGAAAACACTGGACTTGATACCAGTAGTTCTGCCAGCAGATTAGGCGTGCCTTTGTACTATGGTGGTGTTCATAATATACATAGGGTCCAAATAATCCACACGCCAGATTGGCGTGGACCCACTACTACCGTACTAAACAAAGAAATTGCCATTACCAGCGACCTCAGTATATTGCAAGCATTGAGTCAAGGATATGGTCCCAAATTATTTAGAGCATGTGCAGGCTACTGGAGTTGGGAAGATGGCAAACTGGATAATCAATTGGACAACAGTAACCAAGATGAAACGCATCGCTGGGAAATTGCCGACGCCAATATTGAAACCGTATTTAAAATAGACAGCGATCAACAATGGCAACTTGGTCTAATCAATGCTGCACATATAACCACTGCCCAATGGCTTTAATCCTTTTCAGGATTTAAGTTATCCAGCATACTTCTAATCTTGGGTGCTTGACCTGTAGACTTTGATTGCAGTTTAGTAAAGTCAAACCCTTCCTTAGCCTTGGGCTTTTCCCAATTATCAACTGTACTAGTACTTACTACACTGGTACGTTTTAAGCCTTCCATTACACTGGACGTTCCGCCGCCGCCTTGCCTAAAACCTGGTTGTTGCTGTTCTTCTTCATCAATGTCAGTAATACGCAATGTATCAATATTAAATTCCAAATCACATTTCTGACCAACACCACTACTACTACGTGTCTTCATAAACTGGATTTGATAGCGCCCACGTTCCTTCATAGCACGACTGGTAAAGATACCAATTACGTTATCTGCTGTCATAATCTTACTTAGGCCACCCGAGATATGACTGTGGTCAAATTCAATTTCTTCAACAGCACTACGATTCAACTGACTGGCAGTAACAGTCACACATTGTGTTTCCATTGCTAAGTTTCTGATCTCTTCAGCCACGTATTTGTCCTTAACAAACAAATCACTGGGACTTACCTTCACACTTAAAGGCATCATTAAATCAAGGTAATCTATAAGCAAAACGTCTGGTTTCACGCCTGTTTTAACCTGATATTCCTTTAAATAGGCTCGAATATCGTTACAGTTTTTTCCTGAAGGCATATACTTAACTTGCATATGTCCACTACGTTTTCCCAACATTTTAACTTTGAGTTCAACGTCATCCAAGTTGCGGAAGATCTCTCTAGTACCAATGCCAGTTGTCATACTGTCCAATCGCATTGACACCAAACCTTCACTCAACTCAAATGTTAGATAGATAACGTTCAAACCCATCAGTGCCCAGTTCACGCCCAAGTTAGCCAAGAACAAACTCTTACCACCACCCGATCCTGCACAGAAGATATTCAACTCACCACGATTGAATCCTCCATACAGCTTCTTATCAACACCTGGCCATCCTGTACTAATCTGTCCATTGTTGTCTTTAAGTTTTGCCAAACGGGCACGGGGATCAGCAAAGTAATCAGTGCCCATATCTTTGTTAAGACTAATTTGAATAGCGTTCTTAATTAGTAATTCAACTGGACCATAGTCGCCCGCTTCCAGCAAATCACTGGATTCAATAATAGCACGTTCAAGTCCTTTATGTCGACTAAAATTTTCAAACTCATTCATTAGCCATTCGTAGTTTTCTTTGGGAATTTGAATTGCTTCAAACTCACTGCGAGTGGCTGCATTGACAATATTTGTCTCGGGCATTACCTTATAGTCATCAACATACTTGTTAATAAATTCGGCCGATGTCTGTAGTCTTTGATCAAAGTTTAATGGATCAAAAATATTTTGGCAGCGTATAAAAGTTTCAGCATCACTTAGAAACATTTCCAAGTAAAGTTTTTGCATCGCATAATCGTAATTGGGTTTTGGCGTATCTTTTTTATTCTTTGACATTTAGTAGTTTCTTTTCTAATAGGTGTAAATTTATCTCGCCCTGTACTCGATAGTGTAGGATAGTAGTTAGCACGTACAGACGACCGTATCGTTTAACTGCATCTGCCACATCTTTTATATCATCCTCCCACGGTGGCAAACTGGCACTCCATTTATTTTTTATGGCAGCGCCGACAAGTTTTGCACCAGGTTTATCTTTATCTGGAACAACAATGACTTCTCTACCTAGCGAGTTCAGTCGTGTACATTGAGTTTCATTTGGATCGTTATGCATTACAGCACAACCATCTATCGCTATGGCATCAAATTGGCCTTCTACAACGATGACGTATTTACGGTCGAATGTCTGTGCATCCAAATTAAACACATAACCTGGTTGTGCGTCCGTTAGATATTTTGGCTTACCTTCTTTGATCTTGCGTCCAGTGTAACCTACGATTTTCCCGTCGTGATAAAATGGCAGTATGACTCGATCTCGGTATCCATCAGCCGCACTCCAATGCCAGTTGTACCAATCCCACCCCATCTTACGAGTGGTTACAACATATTCGATTACTGCCAACAATTCTGGATCGTGGCATCCTTCCTCTATCCAAGTATCGATTGGCAAGCAATCATCAGGTAGGGGTTTTTCCTGTAAAGTAAAGTTTAGCGGCTTCTTAAGTACAGGTTGGTCGTCTACTACCTTCAATGCCACTAGGTTTAATTTGCCAATGTCTATTTCACTAAGCCCCATCCATTTGAATAGGCTTCTAGTATTCTTGCTGAGTAGTTTGCCCGGAGTCCATCCTGCTTTGAATCCGCAGTTGAAGCAGTGGTAAACAAATCCGTCTTTGTCGATTCTTATTCCACCACGAGCCCGTGTATCCATACTATCACCATTATGATGACAGCATACCGCGTTGAAGCTGGTCCATCCACTTGGAGAGGATTTACGCTTTGGAGGCAATAGTGCTAACAGGGTATCCTGTATTTCATTCATCAACTATTGTAACGTAACTGTATTACTAAGTCAACAAGCGTGATGTTCAACTTCTATATAAGACTCGGTCAAACGAACCGTAATAAGCAGGGTCGTCGTTGGTATTGGTGGCAGGATTATCTGCAGGGATGAATTGAACACGGACATAACTGTATATACCGTTAAAGTTGACATAGTCAACGCCGCTAAATCCATCATAAGTCAACGACTGTACATTGAAATAGTAGCCAGTTGAGTCTGGTTGATTATTCATTGTGGCCTGTATGTTTACCGTACCTTTGAAGTCAGTCATATACAGGGCCATTGTGTGTAATGCCGTGTTGCTTTTATATTCTGGATAGGCATAGACATTGCCGCTAGTGTGTTCGTATTTGCCCAGGCCGCCGTGGAGGCTGCTGTTGAATCTACGAATAAATGCAGTAATTTCTTGACTGGGCTGTAGTGCAGGGTAAATGTCCTCTGCCAAAGTCAGTGTACCGTTGATGCCATAGTAGGTATTTGAATAAGCTGGCAAATAAGTTCCGTCAGCAGGATCTTGGTAAGTGATGGAGAAAGTGTAACTGCTAACATCCAAGTCTACTGTATCACTTTCGGTAAGTGTCAATTGTGCTAGTCCACGGAGGGCTAAGGTAGACCCATCGTCAATAACTGTCAATTGTTTTTGTAACAATTGTCTTTTCTCAAGTGCGTCAAACATAGTAAACACAAAAGTTGAACTGTTGCTGATAGGTATACGTTTTTGGTCGCTATTCTTAAATTGAATTTGAACCTTGTTTTTGACACCCTTTTGTATTTTTAGATCACGTTGATACATAACTCGATTGACTCCTCGCACAGTTGAATCCAGGTCTAATATAACTGGATAAATATTTGGATATAAATAGACTGGTAAACTTAACATATGAGTATTTATTGATTACAATGTCATCTTCCGAAACCTTCCAAGAACTCCACCCCTTTGTCTCCTGCGTAAAATCGAACAATATCGAATACGTGGGCATTGTTATCAATTTTGATGACTACGTTACTAGCATATATGATATTAGTATGATAATTACAGACGAGGCACGTCGTAAATTTTTAGAATTGGGTGAAGTTTGGTGGTGGGAATCTAATAGAAAGATTCCCATTAGCATTTTTCTAAAGAAGGAAATGCAGGCATTTAGATATGCTATCAAAACATTTAATAGCAAAGATATCGAATTAGTATTTGGGCCCAGTGTAAATCTAAGTGAGATCGCCGAAAAGCGTATCAAACGCAAAAGTATTCAACTAGTACGTGTTCCTAAGAATACCCGTAACTGATCTTTTCACAAATCAAATTCAATTGCACTACAATAACACTTGCATAGGAAATTGAATGACTCTTCTTAAAGAAATAGGTATCGTCAGTCTTAGTCCAAATTTCATCTTGGATCGCTTGGAAGCCCTGCTCCTTGCATATTGGAACGAGATGTTTCTTCCCAGGTCGCATCATAGCCAAGACCATAGCTAACTCAGTTACACTTTTTGGCGCAAGACTGGCTACCAATGTATGATATCCATTAATATGGAATAATTGATCGCACACTTCTTTCTCGCCTAGCAATTCCCAAAGTGGTTCAGTATTCAGCAATTGAACTAAATGGTCTTCATCTCTAACACCTTGATAAGCACTGACATTCAAAAAGTCAATCTTAAAATATCCTCTTGATTCAGCAGTCTTATAATCAATACTGGCTTGCCCAGTCAGTGGATTAACGGGAATAGGTTGACAATAAACACCTGTGTTATGTTTGCGTCCATCTTCCAAAGTGGCAGGAATATGTTTAATGATGTCTAACACACCATTACGATTTGCAAAGTCTAAATCAATATCCGGCAATTCTTATCTCATCATAGGTTGGTGCATAATTACCGCGGTGTTGAACTGTTATGCTTGCAGCGGTGTTAGCAAACATTATAGCAATTTTTATGTTTCCTGTCAATAGGTATTGATAAGTTAGCGCTGCCAAAAAAGTATCCCCTGCACCGCACACATCTGCTACTTCAACTTTAGTTGTTCGATATGTTTTGCCTTTATATTGAGCACCTTTGTCTCCTAACGTAACAATAACATTGTCGCCAAGTGTTTTGGCATTCTTAAATTCAAGTTCGTTAATTTTGATATAAACGTGGGGTGACTGGAATGGGCGGGCGATGTCTGCTAATCTAGTTTTCTTTGTATCAATAAAGACTGGACACGAAACTTGTCTAACGAGGTCTTCTATTTCATCATAACGTAAAAAACCCTTATCATAATCTGATATCACAATGGCATCATAACTTGTAATAGGGTCCGATGTTTTGCCACTCCAGTGAACAATTTTGGGTTCATCATCCACTCTTAGTAAATGTTGTCCTGATCGTTTATCAATATATCTAGTCTTTTTAATGACGGCATCGTTAGTAATGAACTCTGCATCAATGCCTAACTGTTTAAGATTATTATATACGTTAGCAGCCATACCAGGCACTGTTGTAGTTTCAACATCCTTGATAACTGGCACTGGTGCTTCTGGACTCAGTCTATCAACTGTTCCAATCTTATATTCATCAATGCAACTATCACCGATCAGTAATACTTTGAATAATTTTTGTGCTGGAGTATTCTTCAATTCTGTCATACCAATGTATCTTTTTAACGTATTGTTCTGCTACTACGCTTTTGCCTCGCCAATCACTACCCTTAACCATAATGTCTGGCTGGTAAAGTTTAAGTAATCTAATAAGGTCTTCTTGACTGTCAAATAGTTCTACAATATCTACAGCCTTTAAATTTTGTAGCATTATTCTGCGAAAGTTTTGATCGTTGATAGGTCGCTTATCGCCCTTAAGTTCTTTAACACGGCTGTCAGTATCGATACATACAACAAGGTAGTCACCTAAACTACGGGCCGTGTTTAGCATAGCAATATGCCCCGGATGGAGAATATCGAATGTACCATTTACAATCACTGTAGTCATGGATAATGCTTTCTTAACTTGGTCACGTCTGCACAAGTATATTTTTGATACTGTGTTTTAAGGTCATCTGGCATTGGGATATATTCAATCTTTGCTTCTAGACCTTCAGCAATAGTTTCTGCAATATGTTGGAATGACTGTGGCTTGCCTGTTCCCACATTCCATATACCAGACTCTTGTACATTAAAGAATTTCTTGTGTACATTGATTACTTCGCTGACTGGAACAAAATCACGTAGGAATTGGTCACTACCTTCAAACAATTTAATAACACCAGTCTCTTCTGCTTGCTTAGTAAACTTATGATGTGGACTAGGTTGATCTTTATGATCTTCGTGAGGGCCGTAAACATTGAAGTAACGGAAACCTTGTACACGAATGTCCTTAAAGTTTTGCGACATCACACTTCTATCAAATAGGTATTTGCTCCAAGCATAGGGACTTGCAGGATTTGGCGGGGTATTTTCACTAAAATTATTAGTCAGCCCGTATACGCTGGCACTGCTGGCATATTGCAAGTTAACACCATTTTCTATGCAGGCTAACAGTGTTAGACAACTAAAGTCATGATTTTGTCTCATAACTTTTTCTACATCTCGTTCGTTAGTGCTACTAATTGCACCTAAGTGAATACACCAATCTAAACCAGCAAAGTTTGGAGGAGCATCACCCCAGTTGTAAAAAGAAAGTTCGTGGTCGTCTTTAAGTGCATTGACCATATTTTGGCCAATAAAACCTTTATGACCCGTAATTAAGATTTTCATTTCTGACTATCGCCTTTTCCTACACGGTAATTATCTGCTATACTATCAGGCATACTAACTTCAATAATTGTTCCTTCTTCAATACATATCAATTGATGAGGTAACAGCGGAACATTATGCCAAGTATCTCCCACATTTAATTCATGGGCTTGTACATCTGCTGTTTTAGTATCGATAATCTTAACAATAAACTTTCCACTTAGTACATACCAAGATTCTTCTTTCTCAGAATGAAAGTGCATACTAAATTTTGCGCCTGTATTAAAATTCATTAACTTGCCGCAGTACTTGTCAGTGGTGGCCCAAATTAATTCGCTGCCCCAACCCTTTTTTACAAAGCCTTCTAATCTTATCATTCTGGTATCTCCGTAAATCTCAATAGGAAACTTTCCATATAACAACTATATTCAGTACCAGTATCTTGCTCTCGATAATAGATCCACGTATGATCTTCGATTTCCTTTGTGTATATTACACAGAATATTTTACGGCTATCCGCGCCGCACCACTTGCTTCCATCTTTTGGTATTTTCATAAAATTCCTTTACTAATTTTACATTTAATTTTGCGGATCGTCAACTTCTAACCAAGTATGATCGCCCATATATTTTACTGGTGTTATGTATTCATAATCTTCTGGAGGACTGGCTGACCACCCTTTTGGGCCATTGTGTACTAACAATGTTTTCATTTTTCTCTTATCCCAAACTAGATAATATACCTGCCCCATTACTGCTTTAAACTGATACTCGGCAGCGTGTACGGCATCTGTAACTTCTAATCTACGTTTAATTTGTTCTGCTTGTTTTTGTAACACATTAACTAATTCTATAATTCGATCATATTCTTGCTGGGCATACATCCTAGCGTGATTGATCATTATGTCTTTTTGCCGAGTGACTGGGATTAGATCAAATTTTACAGCGCCTGCTTCAGTGGGGTACTCAGATACATTCCTATTAAAGAATGGAATCAAAGATCCAGTTGATGTGGAATCGTAACTTGTTCTACCTTTGGCAGAATTTGGTTGTGTCACAGTTCTCCACTTTCTGATAATTTTAACATTAGGCTATATTGTTCGTATGCTTTTTTCACTGCTGGATATTTGTCCCTCAAATATCGTTCACGTTCTTTTTGTTCCATTAATGTTTCAAACATTCTGTAATGCCCTTGCTTCTTCATGTTATTAAACACTTCTGATTCAAAGTTTGCAACTCGTTCTAATTCACTTTCTGCAATCTCTACAGTATACAAGGGTTCGCTATCGAACACAATATCTTCATAAACACGATTAAAATCCAAGGGATCATGAAAGTAATTTATATTGACTTTATGATAACGGCTTGCTCTTTTGTTAGTGTCAAGAATATTAATTCTGTGGTGTTGACAAAACTCTTTCACTATATCAGTGGTCATTTTATTCCGACTTCTTCTAAAATTTCTTTCACTAATGCAACATCAGCTGGCAGTTCCTTAAAACGTTTACGCCAGTGTGGCACATCAAAAGCAGGTGCAATCATATTCAATTGATCGTCGCTCATATTACGAACCATTGCTTTTCCATCTTCGCAATTTAAAATCACCCAGCAACTGATCTTACCATTTACAATATCGTTAACTGCACGATTTAGTGTGGCATATAAAAAGTAATGATTAAACTCTGCACTATGTTCGTCGCCCCATTCCATCATTGTTTGTAGGGTTCGTTGTACTGCTGATTCTACTGGTTCTGTTTTCAGCATTTCATAAAGATACTTTTCATACAAACTATCTTTACACCAGTTATCTAATTTAGCACCACTTTTAATCACGTAGTCAATAAACTTGTCTGGGTACAATGGGTTAGCGTTATTAATAAAACTACCAAATTTTACAAAGGCGTTATAATAACTGCTGTCTGCAAAGTTGTCATAAGTCTTGGGCTTTTTGGCATTTTGTGTTAATTGCCAAAAACGATTATAGGCCATAAAACCTGCCTGCACTCTTTTCTCATCCTTTTGTAGTGCGCGGCGCTTTCGCTCGCACATATGTGCCACAAGAGTTTTTTCTTGCATAAAACTCTTGTTACAATGCACACAACTATAAGGTTGATTAACCAATGCTATCACGCGGCCTTCCTAAATTTACTCAATAAATTATTGGCTAATGTAAGATCATCTATCAAGATTTCATTATGTATGGGAGTCATTTTAATTAAAAATTTTCCAGGCGAATTCGGGTCGTGCGATACTGTAACATTATGAGTGGTAGAATTCCAAGCTGAATTATTAAAATTAAGGTTTAAATTTACAATATTGCTATAATCAAATTTATTCATATTCTTTCCTTTGTTTCTTATCAAATCCCATTGCATCAAATAACTCTGCACGTTCGTCATCTGTCATTAATTTAGCTAATAATTTAATCTCATCATTTTTCATTGTGGGATTCAGTTCCTCAATCAACTTTTCAAATTTGTCAAGACTGCCCTTTAACATAGGCATAAAAGTGTGATCAACTTGTATACCTGCGCCCACACCGGCATACAACTGCCACAATAAACCTTCGTGATTTTTACTCAACGCCCAATGATGTTTATTAACATTTTCATTAGTTTGTGTAATATACCATTCCTTAATATCTCTGTCAGGATGTGGCGTATTAGAAATAAATCGCATCAGCACATAGGGGCTAAACTCTTTAAGTTCGGCTTCAGACAGTGATGAATAAAAATCATAGTTTTTATTATCAACTGCCTTAAGTACTCGACCCAGGTCTAATGCTTTAGGTTTTTTAGGTTTTGCTGTTGCCATAATTATACTGGATGATAGGGAACGGTTTGTTAAGTAGGATTGCTTAGATGATATAATATTATACATTGCTCCAGTGCTTTTTGCAAGGCAGGATTAGTCTTTGCTGCTCGACGAATTTCGTTCCACAGCTTGTCTTCTCGAATATGATCAATTAAAGGCCTGCCATCACTGGTACGAGTATCTACAGGTTTTTTATATTGATAACCAACTAAATTCCTATCTAATTGACCCGCTTCTCTGGTGTAAATTTCTTCACCACTGCGTTCGTAAATTAAGGTTGCCCCTGGTGTAAGATTTCCCATAAATCACCAGCATTTAGTAAAATCTACCAATTCACTTTGGCGACTGACTTCTTTTACAAAGTATGCGCATCGAGGTGAAGGTCCAGGTTCTAATGGAGTGCATAACAATTGACCAGGACGCATTTTAGGAAAGTACCATTTAACATCTTGATAAACATCAATAATATCAATATCTAAAAATTCTGGTCTAAAACTGCTGCGTGGATTGAAACAAAATGTTCTAAATCCTCGGTCGTTCAAACTTGTTAAAGGCAACACTTCCATGTCAGGGCCCTCAGGATCGCCTACAATAGTACACCAATCCAACGGCATAGTAACTTCATGTGGGCCTATTTGTAATACCACTGCTGGACCTGTAAAACTTTCTAAAAAGATTAAAGGAATAAAGAAATGATCAGGGTTTGAACTATCGCTATTATCTAACACAGCAAACCTCAAATCGTCTTCTATTTCATTAGGCAAGTCGTTAAGGTAATATGTTTGATTTTCTAATGTAAGTATCTGCAGAATAATTCTCCAATTTGTTATTATTAGTTTACACGCCTGACATTAAGATGTCAATCGTTAATACTTTGTTTTTTCGATTGAGAACGGGTATTTGGCATCTTTGTAAAACTTTTTACGTTCGGTAAGGTGCCTTTTGGCATATTTCGACGCCGCTGTGATATCCCAAATTTGTACAAAGTCCTTGTCATCTGCTTTTCTAATGCCACGTCCAATGCTTTGGATAACGCGGACAAAGCTCTTTCCGGGCTCAAGAAGAACCAGATTAAAAATCCTTGGAATATTAATACCCACAGCGGCCACACCGTAAGTCGCCACAATAATCTTGTTAGTAGCAGTTTTAATTTCATCATATTCTTCTTTGCGATCTTTTGTTTTTACTTCGCCTGATACAAATACGGCATCAGGAAGTCTTTCAATAATTCCTTTTCCAGAATCAATTCTATTAACCAATACTAATGTGTTTCCTGTTTGAGAAATCTCTTTAATTAACTTGCTGACATAGGTCATCCTGCTATCATCAGTTACTAGATATTTTAATTCTTCTGCATAACTACCAAATTCTTTCCACTCGGCAGTTTGAATAATATTTACGTGACAAGTGCTCAATACACCTGCTTCTTGCAAAGTATGTGCAGCAACTCGGTTTACTACTTCACCCAAACTTGCGCGAATACTTTGAAATTCATGCTCTGCTTTAGGTATAGTCCCAGTCAATCCCCAACGTATAGGTGCGTTGGCAAGATTTCTAGTCAGCAAATTTTTAAGTACATCTGCCTTGGCCATATGCACCTCGTCCACCATAACACACTGTACATTGTCCAGCAACATTTCCAATCTAGCACAGGCAGCTTCGTCCCAATTTTTGCTATTTTTGTCCAAAATATTCAAACTTTGCCAAGTGCAAATTGTGTGAGTTTTATCAAGGTCTTTTCTGTCGCCATAGTACACACCCACATCCAATTTACAATTAATAAAATCTTCTTCAGTTTGTTCAACAAGACTTTTGTTAGGAACGATGGTTATTGTTCGACCGTATTTTTCACATATTTTGCTCAGTGTTGCGGTGGTAATAGTTTTACCAAAACCGGTGGCAATTTCTTGTATGCATTGTGGATTTTTTAAGAATATGTTGACTGCATCAACTTGATCTTCACGTAATCGAATTTTTTCACCAGCAAACCTATGTCCTTCCGGCCACGTTTGATCGCCCCAAAAATCCGCCGAAATTTCAGGAAATTCTAAGGTCGTAGGTCGACGGTGATCTTCAACTTCAACGTAGAAGTTTTTACTTTCAAGATACTCTAATACAGTTGGTAACATACTAAGGTATGTAGTTCCGCCTAGACCAAAAAAACTGATAGAACCGTCCCATCGACCCAATTTATAACTGGGTCTAAAGCGGGCACTAGGGTCTTCGTACTTGAATTTTTTAACTAACGCTTTTCGAGTATCAAGATCTAAATTTTCAAATTTGACATTAACCTCGTCTTTAATAATAACTTTACAAGTTGCCAAAATTAAGTCCTTTTTGATTTTTGTTCACGTCAAAATATACCAAATTTTGGTGATTTTTCACGAAAGATTTCAGTGTGTAATGTGCGCTATCAAATCCTAAATTAATAATAGAGTTGAATCTGATTCCAGATTTAACTAGTGGTTTAGGCAGTTTGCCACTGATAAACACCACTTTTGTTTCAGTGTCAATTGGCCCATTTATTCCCATTTTTTTGACAAAATCATTGAAATTTTTACCACTTTCTGTCGGTAATCTGAATAAAACGCTCATATTTTTTTCTGCCACTCCAATGCCCTTAAGAATGCCAAATGCACGTTCAAGTTTTTCTAATTCCGATCCGCCAGGTACAATGAACAAAGTTGGTCCCATATTTTTTAGTATGATTTCCAAGCATTTTACGTCATTTTCGCTGTTGGAAAGTTTGATTGGATTGCCATTGTCAGAAGTTAGGAACTGTTTAATCTTGGCATCAATTTGATCACTATTCAAATACCTATCAATGTCGTCAGAGTATAATGAGACACCATATTGCCTTGCTTGGCAGACTGCACCTACTACATCAGTGGCGGTAATTTCTGGCATATTTTTGGGAGAATTCACTATTTTTAAGGTTCCGTCAACTGACGTTAATATGGGTGCATACTTTTCCATATTTTGAATAATGTCAGCAGTTTGATTAGCATAATGCTTAAATTGATCGTCGTAATCAAAATCAATGTCACTGCATAAGTTGGACAAAAATTGTATATTGTCTTCCCTTAACTGAAAATTCCAAGAAGTATTGTCCTTATCCCATATAATATTATTTGTAGGGTCGCTAGTTCTGTATTTTTTAATTTCTGTAATAAAATATTCGTCATACGGAAACCGTGCTTCGATAATTTTATTATCAATAATTTTGATGGAACGATCAGTCACGGTTTTTCTAATTTTAAATCTAAATTGCGGGTTTTCTAAGAACGGGCGAATATCTTTCTTCAATTCTGTAGATAATCTCTCTGCATATCTAGTAATAATTTTTACTGCCAGTACACTTTGTTTTTCAGTGAAGCCAGTCCCGTTCATAATTTGATTTGTAAAACTATCAATAATTTTAGAATCAAATCTGTTGGGTTTGACTTGGCCAAACATAAACTCGTTGATTAAGTCTTCAATATACATAACAGTATTATACACTTATAGTGAAATATCTTCAAGCCCTGCGGCACGTAATTTAATAATATTGCTTAATTGCCATTGTTTAATGTCCAAACCCTTAACAATGCCTAGCCACTGATTCCGCAACATAGCAAATTCATTAATGACTTTTTCCATATCCACGACATCAGATTCGCCGTCAACATATTTTTCAACATCCCTGCTACTAAGGGCACGTTGATAGTTTTCCAGATATTTTCTAAATGTTTTACTTCGAATTCTACGTAATTCAATATTTAGATATTCCAGTACCGCTTCAATTTCCTGAAGTTGATTAAATCTATGCTCCACAATGCCAGGCAAGCTCGCAGAGGCTTTTTCTACGCTGCCGTAGATTTTAACCTCTTTGCGGGCCTGCTCTAGTTCACTATAAAAATAGTCTAAACAACCTGGTAAATGCGATATGTCAGATGAGACCTTAGCATACCAAGACATGGATTAATCCTCGTCTTGGTATAGGTCCCAATCATCCTCGTCAACTTCTGTATCAACATCTTCGTCGCCAGCGACTAATTCGATAGCATCGTCGAGTGCTGAATCATAACCAACAAGTGCTTTTAATGTGGAAGTTTCTACATCTTTACCAAGTAAGAAATCTACAAAATGATTTGCAGCAATTTCTTTATTTTTATCAGATATATACTCTTTAAAAACATCCCAAATTTCAATAATTAGATCTTCTTCCATTTTTATTCCTCAGTTTCTTCTATAGTTGCGGAAATACTATTACTTGTATCTTTCCATTCAGACATCATAATAGTCAATCCATCTTTTTCGTTACGTTCCCAAGCCTTGCGGAATTGTTTGATAATTTCGCCATCTTTAGTAGTGTAGACAAGACTATTGCCTTCTTTCTTCAATGCACCCTTACCTTCAAACAAGTCAACTAATCCACTAAACGGACTCATACCTGTTGAGTATGGAATCTCTACTTGTACACTTTCGAAAGGCTTAGAATAACGAGTTTTCATAATCTTACAAGCACTACGAATACCGTGCACTTCAGATGTTTTATTACCGTCAGCATCAGTCTTCAGTTTTAATTTACGCATAGCAACAACGATAGAACTTGCGTAAATGAATCCTTGACCGCCACTAATTTTGTCATCTGGGTCAAACATATCTTGACTTGCATATGTGTGATTAGTACAAACCAAACCAACATTCCACGACCCAAACATATTAACGCAGTTACGAACTAGACTAGTAAGTGCCTTAGGTTTACGACCCATATCACCCTTCATCTCGCCTGCTTCAAACTGATTAACGTCAGTTGGAGTCAACAACATACCCAACGAGTCAACTACAAACAATACTTTTGGACGCGACTCTTCAGGCATAAGTTTATACTCTTTCATAAACTCGGAGATAGTTTTTGCCACATCGTCAATCATAGCCATATTAAGTTTTAACAACTTTTCATCGCTTGTATTGACACCTAAGTCAATTAACCATTTTTCATCAAGTGCGTTTTCGCTATCAACTAGGATAACGTAAATGCCCTGTTCCTGTGCTGCCTTAATAATATTGCCCGAGCAAATATAACTTTTCCCTGCACCACTTTCTCCAGCAAATACTGTTACCTTACCCAAAGGGACTCCTTTGAAGAAGTCCCCCGAGATAAGATAGTTTAGAGCATAATTGCCAGTGCTGATCCAGTCAGTAGGATCATTAAAACCGATTCCCAAACCATCAATACTCTTAGTGATAGATTTGCGGAATTTCGAGATATCGAAACTCTTTGACATAATCTATCTCCTAATTAGGTGCTTTGACGATTACGAATCATTGCAATGATATCTGCTGCTCGGCTACCTGCACCACTTGCTGGTTCAGTCTTTGGAGGAGTGTTAAACGATGCTTCTGCACCTGCAACATCATCTTCCCAAGGTGGATTAGATTCAACTGCATCTTCTACAACAGGTGCTGGACGAGCCGCAGGTGCGGGACGACTTGCTGCCTGAGTTGGTGGCAAAGAAGTAGTAGTTGTGTAATTGCTACGAAGACCATCTGGCTTGTAGTAAGCACCCCAACGCTCCATATCAAATGCTTCGCCGTCAACGGACGCTTCAAACATTTCTTTCATTACGCGAAGTTCAACATCAGTTGGTTTCTTAGGAAGGAATGTCTTCAAATCAAACAAACCAAATTGTTTAATTGCTGCGTTTTCTGCTTCGCTCAAAGCACGTTCACGACGACTCCAATTACTGGTTGTGTAGTCAGCATAACCACCTTTACTAGTTTTAGCAATCTTGAAATCCAAGCCACGGACATAGTCTGTTGGCAATTCTTCAATTTCACTATCCATTAATGCATTCTTAACAATGTTAAAAATTTGGCTGCTCATAATGAAACGACGAATTGGATTTTCAGGAACCTTGTCTTCTTGTAGTTTGCTATCAACTACCAAACCTTGGAACAAGTAAGACTTCTTTTTCCAGTACTTACGACCCATTTCTTCCAAAGATTTATCTTTGAACCAAGGACGAACTTCAGTAAGAATTGGGCAAGTTTCACCCCACATTTCCATACAAGGAACTTGTACAGTAACTGGTTTACTTGCTGTATCACCTTTAATACCGGCGAATGGCAATTTGATCATTGCACGTTCGATCCAGAAAAAAGTGTTGTTTGGGTCTGCGTCAGGAAGGAATCTGACTGTTGCTGTTTGACCTTCTTGGATATTCCAATGCGCATAGATTGCATTGTCGCCTCCGCCTTGGCTTGAATTTTGTTGGGATGAAGCTTGGAGCTTCGCGCGGATTTCTGCTAAAGTTGCCATAATGTTTTGCCTTTATAAAATGTATTATGCCTCTTCTTTAAAGCCAACTGACTAAAAAGAAAAATGTGTGCATACGATTAAGTATACACACATCTATTTATCTCCACAACCTAAATGGTAGTAGAAACTGGTATTTTTTTACCAATTATTTTTTAAAATCAAGCAGTCTTTTCATTGCCGAAAATTCAGATTCTGCTACATTTTCTTCTGCTGACATAATGTTATTGCCAGGTGCATGTCCATTAACTGTAATATCTCCGCCCATTTCTTCTACTTTTGCTTTAACATTGCCTAACAATTCTTTCAAACGAGATAAGCCGTCATCCTCAATTGGACCGTGTTTCTGTTCGTATTTTTGAGTTAATTTTTCCATAAACTCTAATGCCAGTTGTTCGCATTGATCACCAACTTCATCTCCAAACATTTCTGCGCATTTCTTTTTAATGTCTAAAGCAATGTTTGGAACACCGTTAAATGGTCCCACTGCCGGGTTGTCTTCATTAAATCGACTCTTAACTAGTTTGGCAACTTCCTTAACAACTGCTTCACGAGTTGGCATTGTCTTGTTAGGCATACCACCCTGTTCTTCATTTTCAGCAGTTGGTTCTTCAGCACCTGCTTCTGGTTCAGGCTCGGCCTGTGGAGTTCCTGTACCGCTCATTCCTAACGCTACTGCTAGTTCAGGATAGTCTTGTTGTGCCCAGACTTTGAAAACTTCAACTGCATTTGTTTCTGGATCAACATTGGCAGCATCTTTAAATTTATCTTCTAGATCTTCATCTTCAAGACCTAGTTCGCTAAAGAATTGCCAAGCAGTAGTTCCATCTGGACCCAATTCTAATTCAGGGCCAGTTTGGTCTTTAGGCAATGAATCTAATGCTTGTTTAAGTTCTGCGATTTGATCATCAGTTAATTTATTTTGTTCGGTAGCATCTGCCCAATCTTCAAATTCTTGTTCAGGACCTGCTTTACCGTGACTAGCAGCACCCATACCAATATCAAATGCCTCGTCAGCATCTTCTTCAGATTCATTAACAAACTCTTCTAAGTCTACAATATTATCTTCGCTCATAATTCTATGTAGTAGCGGGAAAAATGCGCTTAGTTCTTCTTGGAAAGTAGATTGAGTAAATTTCTGTTTATACTGTTCCATTGTGACGTCATCTAAACCGTCATCCATCATACTGGGTTCTTGGAAAGATTCCATCCAACGCTCGTAGTGTTGACGCTTGCCTAAACATTCCACCTGTGCTTTTAGTTCTTGTAAACGGCCTATGGCTCTTTCTGTAATTCCTGTTGCGTCATCGTGCAAGGTGGCTCTGTGTACTTTACGTTGAAATTCTTGTAGTTGAGCAATTTGTTCGCTCATATTGATAATTGCCTTGCCTGCTGGATCGTGCGGAATGCCGCCGTGGTCCACGTGTTGTGCCATTGCAAATGCGCCTGCTGGGTGAATGAATGGATACTTAAAACGTTCACCGTCTTGGTTTTGAATAAAAATTGCCTTGATGTTTTTCTTTTGACTGCGGGAGCCCGAGTATTCTTCATCTACTGGTCTAGCGTGACGTACAATAACTTCTGTTTTACCAGCAACTGCACGGCTAGTTTTCTTTGTGCTTTTATTGTTCCAGCGTGATTCGTTCATAGTTGTCATATCTTGTTGTTCCTTAGGGCCCTGGGTCGTGGCCAAATGTTGAAAATCGTTTTTATCAAGGTTTGTTTTGGCAATATCTCTAGTGTCAAAACGTAATAGTCTACGCATAGCAAAGAAACGCATTTCTTTTAAG
>Ga0114962_10000457_pt1 | contig 36329 bp, 79 predicted proteins | sample C_130820_MF_Meta_FD_87017 | JGI IMG/M metagenome (GOLD analysis project Ga0114962, IMG submission 87017) | Freshwater microbial communities from Lake Croche, Canada to study carbon cycling - C_130820_MF_MetaG | ecosystem: Environmental > Aquatic > Freshwater > Lake | place: Lake Croche, Canada...
AATCGCACGATACTGTGTTCATCGTCGTCACGAGCAGGTGGTTGTAGTCCCCGCTCGTGGCCTCCTTGAGGTAGGCTTCGATATCGTCCTTGGCCACGCCCGCACGACGCATGGCGTGCTGGACCCTTCCGAGGATCGCAAAGGCGTTTCCGTCCAGGCCAACCAGCTTGACTTTGACTTCTGGGAACTTGGTCATTTAAAAATCCTCCACTACGTCGAACTGACCGACCGTGTTGCCGTTGGTGTCGCGGAGCTTGCCGGTGCTGCCGAGCACGAGTCCGGTCCAGTCCCTGCGATTGAGGACCTCGCTGAGCTCGGACGGGTTTTCTTTGAACGCATCGTTGTCGAGGTTGACTTCGATCAAAATCTTCATGGCTGGGTTCTCCTTGTGTTGTTACTACCGCCCGGCGGACGTTTTTTCAGGAAACTTCTGTTTCCTCTGTCCAAGGTATCTCGGTGACGATGTAGCCGACCCGGTCAACGGTGCGCATGCCGCTTACGACAGTCCCGTTGTCGAGAACGGTCCAGACCCTGTCCTTGGGCTGGGAGCGCACAAAGTTGAGCTCCACCCCGTAGGTCTCGAACAAGCACCTGTTGTAGCCGTGGTCGGCGTGCGGGTTCGTGATGGGCTTGAACTCGTCGAACTGGTCTTCGTTGATCTGCATGGTTGGTTCCTTTCGTTCCTTCAACCGCCCGGAGGACGTTTTTTCAGGAAACGTCCTCGGGATCGAAATCCTCGGGATGAGGTCCTCGATCGCCGACAAAATGAGGATTGGGCATCCAGACGTCCCAATCGGTGAGGATCCAAGGTCGTTCCGGGCTGTCCATTCCGGCGTTGTAGGCGGCCTCACGGCAGGCATCGGCCGGCGTAGCCTGACCCCAAAAGAGGTCGTGCTCGCGCTCGATTTCATAATCGCTGCTCATCGTCGTTCTCCGCTGAAGGTTTCGTTCCTCTTCCCTTACCGCCAGGCGGCCGTTTTTTCAGGAAACACGGCCCGCATTTGGGATTTCATCCCCATGGGTCTGATTCTCCACTCTTGAGGGCGTCGATCCGCTCCTGCATCTCTTCGATGGCCATCTGGTGGCCGTGCAACACAGCTTGCTTCTGGGCCTCGGTGCTGGCGACCTGAAGCATTCGTTTCATCTGGAGGCGGAGTTGCTCGACGCGATTTTCGATCCCAGCGATCTTTTCTGCGACTATCATGTTTTCTCCCTTGAGTTGTTGGTCAATCGACCTTGACGAGAAGTTGGAAGGCCTCCTCAAAAGGCATGAGGTTGAGTACGCGGGTCACATCGGGCTTTCCCGCGACCTGCGTGGCGAAAGCGACGATCTCTGCGGGCGACTTGCCCGTCAACTTGTATGTGCGGAAGGAGCCGTCCTTGTCGCCCTTGCGGTTGAAAAAGACGGTGGTGGCGAGTTGCTTCTCAACCTTCTTGCGTTGCTTCGCCACCCACTTGTCGTGCATTCCCTGTCCGACGAGGTCGTCGACGATGCTCTGAAGCGAGCCGTCGTCGAATTCGGCGAGGGCGTTGGCGGAGACGATGTCGAGAATTGACCTACCCTTTTCGTTGAGGTGGATGAAGGTGCATCCTCCGTGTCCGTCGTTCTCCGCCGTGCCGACGACAACGCCCTCGTAGGCGATGTCGGCGTTGAAGGCGACGGTCTCCTCGCTCATGCGGGGGTAGTGCTGGAGGCGTTTCAGCGTGATCTTCGTTGCGGGCATGGTTCTGTTCCTTGGTTGGTGGTCGTTCTTCTTCCCTTACCGCCACGCGGGGGTTTTTTCAGGAAATCAACCAGCAGAAAACGCATCCAATCAAAAAAGAGCAGCAGAGCAGGGCGATCCCGGCCTTAGACAGGTTCATTCTCTTTCCTTAGAGAGGAAGGACTTCCATGGCGATCTTGGCGGCGGTGTTGGGAACATTTTCCCCGTTCTTCTGGCACGCATCCACCATTTCGACCGCCCGGTCCTGGATCTTGTGCAGGCAGTCGGTGATCTCGACCTCCCATTCCTGGTAGAGGTACTCGAACACGTCCGTGGTGAACCTGCATCCCTCGTTACGCAGGACGGAGGGGTTTGTTTCCGTTTCCTCCCCGAAGACCATCTTGAGGAAGTCGCTCATGCGTTCTTCCGGCGGGGCGTACTCGTCACCGAAGAAGTCGTCGTGGTAGTCGTAGTTCGGGTCCATGTGATCCTCCTTGAGTTTGGTTGGGCGTCCTGCCCTTTGATTCACCGCCTGGCGGCCTTTGTTTCAGGAATCAGACGTTGTTGACGATCCGCAGATGGGCGACGAGGTTGATCCACCGGGGGACGTCGATGTAGGCCACGTCGCCTTCGTAGTGGGCGTTTGTGAGGCCGAGACGCTCGCACACCTTCCACTCTCCGATCTCCATGAGGTCGAGGAGGGATCGTCCGTCCTGTTCGAGGAGCATCTTATCCATGAACTCCTTCCTTGTGAGGTGGAGGTCCTTGGTTTCGGTCGTCTCCTCCGTGTTGGCGATCTCGCCCCGGAGGATTTCGGCAAAGTTTTTGATTTCGTCGTTCATTTGTTTCCCTTTCATTGGTTGTACCGCCAGGCGGGTGATTTTTCAGGAATCACGCCGCCTCCATCGCGGCGATCATTTCGGCCACAACCGCCGGGTCGGCCTCGGCTTGGATATCGTGGTTGACCGCCAGGTCCTCGGCCGCGTTGAACAGGGACTTCTGACGGCTCGGGTCGAGGTGGTCGCGGTACTTGTTGAGGAACTTCGACTCGTCCTCGGTAAGGTCGCGGTTGCTGTGTCCACGGCTCTGCATGATCGACTTGCCGTCCGCACTGACCTGCACGGTGACGAGGGGCTTGTCCAGTTCGTCGGTCTTGCGGAGGAAGACGACGCTGTAGGTTCCGTCCACAACACCGCTGACGTACGAAGCGACGCAGTGGTTGAGGGCGGCACCCTCGGTGACGATCTCGTTCACGTCCTTGGGGGTGACGATGCTGTACACCTTGCCCGCGAACTCAAGCCCCTTGCGGATTTCGCACATCTTGGCGAAACGCTCCGCGAAGGCTTGGCTCTGCTTGACGCGGTAGTTGCGTGAGGCGATGTCGTGGCTCATCTTGAGCCCCTTCGGGTAGCGTTCGTAGTTGCTCCCGCTCATCTCGCTCTGCATCTTCGCATAGTCGTCGAGGAGCGTCAGGCTCTCCCAGTTCTGATGAATCATGCTAACGCATATGCCTTGCATGGGGAGCGTGAAGAAGACGTAGTCCATCACCTTCTTGGCCTTGAAGCCACGGTCGGTGATGCTCTTGAGGCGACGCCAGTTGTAGTAGTCGGGGGCGATGGCGAACTGATACTTCTCCCAAACGTACTGCCACAGTTCAGCGTCGCCGTTCTTGCAAGCCCAACTGTAGGCGTCGAGCCAAGCACCCAACTGGGCACGGCCCTCGTCCACGCGGTTCTGGACGTGGTCGGAGATGATGTACTCGGTGCGGGCTCGCTCGCCCACATGCTTGCAGAACCATGCGTCCATGCCACGCTCGCGGAACTCCTTGAAGTCGAGAACCTTGTTGCCACTGAAGGCGACTTTGCAGACCGCCGAAAGGGGCATCTGCTGGATGTACTGGTTCTTGGCAAGGCTCTCGATTGCCATGCTGTTCTCGCCCGTGAGCATGTCGAGACGGTTGCTCGCGTTGACCAGACGCTTGCTGATCTTGCGGTCGCTGTCGCGGAGGTTACGCTCGGTGTAGGACTTCACCCAACGGGAGAGGATCGTGAAGTAGGTCTTTACCCATCCCTCGGTCGCGATCTGGGCGATCTGCTCGTAGAACCCCTCGCGTCCGGGCTTGAACTCACCCCAACGGCAGCCAGCAACGGCGGGCGGGGGCATGAAGAGGGCGTCGCCCCACTGGATGTTCTTGAAGTGGCTGTCGCCCATCTCCAACTCCGTGTTGCTGTGGCACCACTTGGTGTTGGCGACGTTGTAGAAAAGGCTCGTTTCGTTGTTGAAGGCGAAGATGATCCGGCGACCGTCATCGCTCGCCGTGACGGTGGCGAGGCTGATGTACTGGGTCTTGTTGCGGGCTGCACGAGCGACTGCGACGACGGTCTCGATGATCTCGGTCATGGCTTGGGTTCCTTGTTTGTTGGTCGTTCCTATTTCCCTACCGCCCGGCGGGTGATTTTTCAGGAAACATCCGCAGTGGCCGATTCCACTGCGGAAAACAGGGCCCTAATGAGCTCGGGCTTGCGGCTCCCCCACTCGCGGTGGAGGCTCGTACCAGTGTAGCGATCCTTCCGTTCGGGGAGAAACACCGGCTTTCCGCCCTCGACCGCAGGCCTGCCCAACTTGTCCATCTTGCGGACGAGCGTGTTGTGCTTGGTCCAGCTTGCGTGCTTGAAACTGTAGAACCACCACGATCCGTCCGCCATCTCGACCTTGACGCCGATCTTGATGAAGCGGGTTGTCGGATCCCCGTTCTTTTTTGTGGCCGCGATCGGGGCGAAGACGATCTTGCTCGACGCGACGGTGAACCAGCTCATGGCGTTGTCTCCAGTGTTTGATCGGAACAACACCTTCACCGCCAGGCAGCAATTATTTCAGGAAATCATTTCAGGGGCGGGATCGCACCAAACACGGCGATTGGCTCCACCATTTCTTTGGGAATATAGATGAGCATTAACCCGCCGCGTTGACGAATGTTCAGACGCCAGAAACCTTCCTTTTCTAGCTCCCATCTCGCGGCGGGACGGTCGTTCCGAGACCAGTAGTTGTGAGATCCTGGCAGGTAATGAATCTTAAACCCGCGCTCTTCGAGCCAGTCCCTCGTATTTTTATTCGGCCTCCAAGGGTTTTTGGGCCAAACCTCGTCCTTCCTCATTTCGTCCATGACAATTTTGGCCAGGATGGCATCATTCATTTCGTCGAACCTTTGGAAGCGTGAGCCGCCCATCCCTCATAGAAGGACTCCCGTTCGCCCATGACCAACCGGGCGAGTCTTTTGAGCTCCTTTGGATGCCAGTTGCATCCCAGGGGCCAGTGTTCCTTCCAGAAGCAATCGTCGATCGTCTGGAACTCCTCGGCGTTCCCGTAGAGCTTCCCGCACTCGTCGAGGAAGAGCTTCTCGGGATTGTCGGCGACCTGGACCCGTTTGGGATCGTCCTGTTGTTCCGCCTTTTCCTTTCTGAAGTCGTGGAGGATGTTGACGACGCTGGAGATGGCGGACTCGCGTACGGGGTCGCAGCCCACGCAGTTGCTCTCCTGCATGCACAGGCGGACTACCAGGTCGGCGAATTCATTTGTGCCTAGTTCTTCCCTCATCTGGAAGAGCGTGTATTCAAACGAAAGTCTGCTCATTTTGACCTTTTCAAGAGTATTTCGAGGGCGGTGACGGTTGCTACCAGTATCCTGATCCAAATGCTCACGCGGGTTCCCCAACCTTGAAGGGGCAGACCGCTTCCTTTCCGAAGATTTCCTTGTAGGCCTTGCGGATCTCGGCCCAGTCCCCATCCCAATCCCCGTCGCTGCTGATCTTGATGGTGTTTGGGGCGTGCTTGTGTGCTGCCAGGAGCGAAAGTCCCACCGCGAGATCGTACGGCTTGCGTGCGGTCTTGCAGAAGTTGAAGAATTCCTTGGTCTCGATCCACGGCTGCGGCTTGGGCATCTTCTTGTGGAAGGTGAAGGTTTCGTGGCCTTCGTCCTTCAACCCGTTGAACCGGATTTGGTCGTCGCTCACTTCCGGGGGCTTGGGCTTGCCGTTCTCTGCGGCGTCGTATTCGTAGGCGAGCGTGATCTTCCTTTTCTCGCATGCGCCGAAGATATCGATCATGTCGAGGCAGAGTTTTTCCCACTGTTTTTGGGTGAAACTCTTGTTCTGGTAGTAGTAATGCGTGAAGCCGATGACTAGGTCTCCTTATTTTGGGACAAATAGTCCAATATGATATTACACCATTCAACCAACTCTTTTTCGTTCAAATTTTGTTTCATTCTATTTGCCATAGAACAACAAAGGACAATGTTTCCTTCAACATATCCCAATTTCGGATCTTTTCTATCAACAGTCATGGCATAAGGATCATGGTGGTAGCCATTTATCGCCATCTCCTTCCCAGTGTATGCACATTTCTTTGACTGATGCCAAAGATCAGTCAGATGTTCTTGCAAACCATCCATCACTGGTATGTTTTTTAATGCGGCTCTTGTTTTTATTTCGTAGCTTCTTTGATAGAAGACATATTTCTCGGTGTTTCTGTAGCCGCTTTTTCTTTGGTATTCATTGCAAGTTTTGGTGTTGCAAGACTTGCACGATTCCATGTGTTTTTTTCTTTGCCTGTGGTAGTAAAAATCCCCCGTTGGTTTTGATTCGCCGCATTTTAAGCAAGTTTTGTTCATAGTGAGTCTCCCCACTATTTACACATATCAACTCATTTTTCAACTATCCTGGGTTTGTTTTTCAGGGGCCGGCTTGCCGTCGACCTCTATCACCTGGACTGTTTCGTTGCCCATGTCGAGCAGGTGCTGTTTATTGTTCTACCGCCTGGCGTGAGATATTTCAGGAAATCCCGTCCCAAAGATCAAGAAGATCGTTGAGCACTTTCCCCTCGTGCTCGGCCTTGATCCAGTTGTCGCAATGCTCGTGGGTTTGAATGTCTTGTTCCAGTGCCGCGATGACATTTCCGAGTTTCCCCGCCTCAATCTGAAGGGCGAGGGTCTCGACCTCCGGCTCCTGAAGGAAGGCGAAGGGAAGCTTGCGGAACTTGTCGGCGATGTGTTTCATGGTCATTCTCCTTGTACCCCCAATACCGCCCGGCAGCAGATTTTTCAGGGAAGTCCGTTGAGAACCAACGCCTTTTTGGCGAAAGTCCTCGGAACCAAAAGCCAGCCTCCGCAGGCCTCGGGGCTTTCCTCGGGTCCTTCTATGCAGATTCCCTTAACTCCCGGGTCGTTCCAGCATTCGATGACCTCCGTCGGGTCCATGATCCTGACTTTGTGCTGGTCGCACCAGTCGATCCAATTCTCGTTCACGTCATGGGCCGTGGGGCCTTGTTCCATGAAGTCGGTGTATTTCTTGGCGAAAAGAATCTCAAGCTTCACCACCTGGTCGTCCATTTCCTTCTCCACGTGGGTTTCCCCGGGCGGTATGTTTCAACCGCCCGGGGAACCTTTTCAGGCGGCCTCGATCTTGAACGAGGAGGGGATGCTGTAGACCACGCTCTTCCGACCGACCTTCTTGCCGGTGTGAACGAGATCCACCTTCTTGGCAATGCCCTTCCTGACCAGGACCTTGAGCAGGACTGTGGTCCCGATGTAGTCGATGCCCGTCTTCTTCAGGCCGAGCGACCGAGCGAACTGACGAACCGTCATGTTGACCTTCTTCATCTTTTTCTTTCTTTCTTGGGAATGGGAGTCGAACTTAATACCGCCTGGCGGCGGTTTTATTTTTATGCCGCCGCGTCCAAATAGATCTTGATGCGATCCTTGGCCGAGTTCTCCTTGGCAAGCCTCCTCCAGTGACGATCCTGGAGCACGGAGTCCACAACGCCGAAGATTCGCACAAAGATCCACCACGAAACCTCACAGAAGATCCATCCGCCCATGATGACGGTGGCTGTGAAGGCCGCGGCGACGAGGTAGACCGAGATGATTCCGAGGTCGTTCATTTTCATTTCTCCTTTGGGATGTTTCCTCTACCGCCTGGCGACTGATTATTCAGGAATCAAATCCGTCGAGAGTTTTTCAAGTCGAAGTGTTTTGTCACGAATTCTGCCTTAAAACACTCCAGAAAAGACAAAAATATTTCTTCTTGCTCTTTTGGATCGTCGTAAGAAGAGGCGGAATCAAGACAGCATCGCATAACTAATTCGATGCAGTCTTTAACTACTTCCCCTGTGCCTCTTGGGTTGCCGCAACTCTTGCAATAGTTGACAAAAGGATTCTTCTCTAGATCAACAAGAACTTTTGCCAAAAATCCTCCTTGAAGAAGAATTTTACTTCGCCTTGCTTGCCAACAATCACCACCGGTCAGTTTTTTGGTTTTCATTAGTTTCCCTCGTTGGGCAAAACCTTGACCCCGTCGACCTCTAGGATTTGAACCCTCTCGTCTCCAACGCCGATGCCCAGGAGTGCGGGCCAGTCCCATTGTGCGGGCGGTTCGGCAAAACCCTCGTCGTAACTGATCTCAAGCGTGATCGTCTGCTTCTTTATCTCTTGAGCCATCTTGTTTTCTTTCTTGTAGTTATTCCGCACACCATCCGCCGATGAGCCACTGAATGCCGTCTTCCTTGTTTTCCTTCTTGTAGAGTCGGGCACCGATCTTGCCGTCGATCTCCAAGAACTTCTCCAAGCACTTCTTGCTTAAAGCCAATGCCTTCTTGAATTCCACCCGGATCTTCTTGAGGCTCTTGAAGTCCTCCGAGGAGAACTCGCTGTCGAGATCATTCAATTTATGAATGAGCGAGTGGTAGGCCTTCTTCAAGGAGTTCTCGGACTTGGAGGCATCCGAATAGGCGTTGAGCAACTTCTTGACCCGCTCCGTCTGAGGCTCGGAGAGTTGGTCTGCAAGGACGGGATCGCCATAACTTATTTGTCGAACGCACAGAGTGTCGTGGCCGAAGATCGCGGAGTTGGATTCGGAGTGCTTCTTGCCCTTGAAGGTGGGTTCCTTCTTGATGATGACCTTGACCACCTTGAAGCGGGCCGCGAGGGCGTTCTCCCACTTGTTTGTGTTCTTTTCGATGTAGTCGTCCGCCTCCCGCTCGTTCTGGAAGATGGTGTTGCACACCTTGAGGCCGGTCGTCGTGGCGAGCGTGCCGTTGTAGGCGTCGTGGCCGTGTTCGTACTCTTGGTCGTTCTTGAATGAGGAAAACTGCTTACGCAGTTGGTCCTCGGTGAGGTTTCCGTCGAACTGAACGCTGTTGAAGCAAGCACCCATGATATTTTCTCCTTTGTTTAGATCACCGCCAGGCGGCCATTTTTTCAGGATTCTTTGATCTTCTTGGCGACGTAGTTGGCGGCGTCGGGGATGGACACAAAACTCGTCCAGCATTCGCCAAGATGGTCTATCGCGTCCCTGTTCAGTTGGAAGATGGCCGATTTGCTCTTAAGTCCGAATTCATATTCAAGATATGCGTATTTGCACACCGCGAGGATGTATCGGTTGAATGTCAGCCGGGTTTGCTTCATACCGTAGATACGATATATGAGGCAATATTTTTTACGCCTTGGCCCTCTTTTCCTCTTCCCACTTGTAGGCGGCGGTCTCGCTAACCTCCCTGCCGAACGCCTTGAAGAGGTAGTTCAGACGGGTGTTGAGTTTCATCCGCCGTTCGTTGACCTGATGGGCGGGCAGTTCGCCGTCGCAAGTCAGCCATTCGGGGCTGAGTTGGTTGTAGGTGGAGCAGATCGCCTCAAGGATGCACGTTTCCGCATGGTCGCGGAACTGGTTGATAGGCTCGTCGGCCTTTTGGGCGGCGGTGACGAACGTCTTGATGCCGGGGTTGTTGGGCATGGCGAAACTCTGCATGACGATGCTTGTGTGGGTTGTGGCATCGTTGCCCATGCTCCGCATCATGCCGTAGGGGACGCCCCAAATTGTCCCCGCTTGGTTGCCACGGCCGGCACCACGGGTTTCGATGGTGCGAACCTTGCATTTCTTCGGGTTCATCTTGACGACAACGCCCTTGGTCCACTCGCCACTCTCGCGTCCGAACTCGACCGCCATTCCGACCCTGCACTCGTCGCGAAGCATTTGATGGTTCCTTTTGTTTGAGGTTCGTTCTATCCCCAATACCGCCCGGCAGCAGATTTTTCAGGATTCAAGATCGACATAAACTTCCGGGTCGATTGAGGCGAGGATCTTGTAGACCTTCTCGACCTGGATGGACTCCGCCTCGTTCATGTCGTTTTGTTCGATGGCGTTCATGATTACGTCCGCCGCGACCAAGGTTCGGTTGTTGTCGCCCCATGTGCAGTCAGCGTTGCTGTTGCAGAAAACCTCCCAGGCCAGTTCAAGGCCCTTGAAAATCTCGCTCGCCTCGACATATCGGCAGGTCTTGATATTCATTCTTCCTTTTCCTTGATGAACTTCTCGGCCAGGCGGTCGAACTCGGCACGTTGACCCAGTTCCTTCAGCATCTCAAGCGCGAGGAGCAGCTTGCAGTGGAGGACGTTGACCTCCCCCTTCGGCTCGCTGACGTATGCACGCCGTTCAAACTTCCATTCCATGTTTGGTCCTACCGCCCGGCGGGCGTTTTTTCAGGTTTCTTGAGTCCGTCTCGGAAGGCCAGGTATTTGCGGAAATACTCCGAATCTTCCTCTGTGGAATCAAGGTGCAAGGAGTCAAGAACACACCGGGTCGTCCAATGGTTCTCAAGGTGCTTGGGGAGTGGCCTGCGGATGGCTTGTGCGTACATAAAGCAATCGCACATTTTGCCCTTGCCAGCAAAGAGTTTCATCTCCATGTCCTTGCTGAACCTGCCGTGTTCCTCGGCGTAGAAGGCCGCGTACTTGGAGTCATTGTTGAGGAACCATTCGTCCTCGATCTTCGTGCCGGAAACATGGGCGATGGCGTACTGTATCTCGGGCTTGCCGCGAACAAAGGACTTCTTCTTCTTGGAGAGGAACACGTCCCGTTTGATTAAATGATCGTCGCTGTGGCCGAAAGATTCGCCCACAAGTTCAACAAGGTCACGAAGGCTTGCCCTCGTCGTCGAATCGACCTTGGGCCCAAACCCGCCCTCGCCCTCGTCGTCGTCGTACTCGGCCTCGTAGTCCACGGGCCGGCCGTTGATCGCCGTGATTCGAGTAGAGTCGCTGTAGTTGTTGTCGTCGTACTCGCTCGTGACGCTGAAGTTGAAGGTCTCGAGATCCGGGCAGTCCGCGAACACGGCCGCGATCATGTCGGCCTCGGTGTAGACCTTCTTGAGGGCGCAATGGACTTCATAGATCTTCTCGAAGTTGAGCATCTGGGTTCTCCTTTGTTTCAAATACCGCCAGGAAGATGATTTTTCAGGATATTCTTAGGCTTGATGTAGTTGGTAGCCATCATGCGGACAAACAGCCTTCTCCCCGGCTCCCCGCACACGACCCCACGGTGGGGAGTTTTGCTGTCGTAGGATACGATGGTCTGGTCGGGAACCTCGGATCCCTCGCCCATGACCCCTTCAAGCCATGCGTTCTGGCTTTCCCTGTCCGCAGGCATCCCGCTAAGGTCGGGGGCTTGCAAAGGGAACTCGGTGCGGTTCGGGCCGCGAGCCCAGAGGACGTACTTGTTGTCCGCCTCGAAGTTTCCATCGACGTGCCAGCGGGTGTCGCGGCAGGTCTTAAATCCCGGCAGGCAGTCCTGCACAATAAAGTCCACGAGGTAATGCTTGTATCCGTCGGGGAGGAGGCTCCTCATCCTGGCGGAAAGCCCGTCGAACTCGGGGAACTTCTTGTTGAACCGATCCAGGAGCATGTCCTTCACGAAGACAGGGTCGTGGTCGGCGTCGCATTTGTATTCCATGATCCACTAACCGCCAGGCGGCAGATTTTTCAGGAATTAGTAGACATAAATCTTGTCCAACTTCGAATCCGAATTGGTGTCGTAGAAGGTGTTCTTGAAAACGTCTGTGGACCTTCCCCTCATCTTCTGGTAGACCCTTGCCCTTCTCGGGTCGAATTTGTCAGACATCATCATGATCAGGCAGGTTTTTTCTATTTCGCCGTCTTCGATAAGGATTTCGTTGAGCGCGGCCACAATAAGCCTCAACACATCGAAAAGGTGCGCCCCATCCTCCGAGGGCGAGGAGCGATCACTGGAGCTGATGGCCGTGAAGCCGGCAAAGTCCGTGAAGCTCACGACGCAAACGTACTTCCCTGGAACAAGGACTTCGTCCCGGATGTGCGTCAATGTTCTTACCGACTCGTCGTCCAAAGGATCCAGCGTGAGGTCGCGGTTGCTTCTCCAGTTGGCCTGGATATCGCTGTTGATCGTGTGCATGTAGTTTTGAGCCAGCGTCATGTACACATGGACCTTGAACCCCTTCTCCCCGATGTAGACCTCGAAGTCCTCGACGAACGAGCCGTCGTTGATCCTGGGGTGCGGCCTTCTTCCCAACCTGACCAAATCTGTCATTTTATTTTCCTCACTGAGTTGGCGAGTTCGTTGTATCGCTCGCATATTTCAGACGGAACTCCCCTTTCGAGCAGCTCGGCGCTGAACTTGTCGAATATCCTGGCAAACGTATTTACGGCCGCCGGGCTCATTTTTCCGCCGTTCTTCCTGACGTGCTCCATCTCATTTTCGAGCACGAGCTTGATTGCTCGAACCTTCAGGGCGAAAGTGTCGTCGTCCATCCGCCATTCCTCGGCGGACTTCGCAAGTTCCTCGAGCGTTTCGCTTATTTCCTTCTCCTTCATTCAGCCTCCTGTCGAACCTTCCACACATGATATAGAGTTCGTTGTTTTCATTTTGGCTAGGCCAGGGCGGCCTCCCTCGACTCGAACCCGCTCGTGTGGCAGTATTCGCCGTCCGCCTCACGCTCCAGACGGACCCAGCACTTGAGATTTTCGCTGTAGTAAGCAGTTATTTGGGACATACGCCTTCTCCTATATTAAAAACCCAGCGAACCATTTACGATCCGGTTCTATAATCCACACCACCGATTAGCTTTGTTTCCCTCGGCTTTGGAATAGGTGCGGGAGTTGCCCACGGCAATGGTCCGTTAAGATGGGATCAGCACCTCGTCACCATACGCTTGCAACTACTGGTTGTATATGAAACACACCGCCTGGCGGGCGTTTTTTCAGGAAAAGGCAAAAGGTATGTTTTCCTTGCCGTTTTTTACGGCAAACTTGATGTTCGAGTGAGTGACAATCACCTGGATGTCGATGCCCACGCCGATCTTCTTGATGTCCTCGGGCGAGATTTTTATGTTCAATATCCTGGGCTTCTTCTTCATGTCATCTTGCCACTTTTGAGAACAATCTCTGCATAAATTTTAGGCACGAGGACATGCACGGTCCTGTCACCGGTGTCCATGGAGATCACGCTCCCGTTGGGGCAAGGGATCATGAATTGATCCTGGCTCAGTTTCTTCTTGGCCGCCTCGAGCCCTACAACCTGCTCGCAGCCCTTCTCCTTCAACAAGTCCTCCCAGACCCACTCGTATCCTTCGGCGGCCTTCTCGTTGAAGAGGGTGCCCATCCACTCCTCGAACAAGTCCATGTACTTTTCGTCGAAGATCTTATAGAGAAGCTTGGGCTTGCAGCTGTCGCACGCCTTGGTGTCTGTCCCCTTCTCGTCCTTGCACCAGGAGGAAAGAAGGCCGCTACCGCAACCGCAGTGCTGGATTAGTTGAAAAAATTCGCCGATGTTCATATGACCCCACGGAGATTTGAACTCCGGTTCCCGCCGTGAGAGGGCGGTGTCCTAGGCCACTAGACGATGGGGCCGTCTGGAGATTCAGTCTTACAGAACCTGCCTAACTCTACGGGAGCCGCTTAAGGGAATACCCGCGATCCCATCAAATCGGCGAGGCTAATATAGCGGGTTGATGGGGGAAATTCAATAGCCCAGTTGGTCTGGATGCTTAACAAAGATAACTAAATCCGAAGGGTGGGATTCGAACCCACAATCCACAAATTATGAGTTTGTTGCATTAACCGTTTTGCTACCTTCGGAAAACTAACCAAGCAGATCTATCATCTCCACCTGTTCATGTTGAAATTTCCATGAGCTTCCCGATCCGTCTCTTGGCATACTTCTCTAGTGACAACCTCTGTTTTGTCATCTGTGGAATTATAGCATTTCTAACCCAGTTCCGTCTAGACCCTTTTACAACGGAATTAGTCTCGTCCTGGACGACGTATCTCATCCAACCGTTCCGTTCCAGATACTGCTGGAAGTCGCACTTCTTGGTGAGGAGGAACGGGTGGAGAACCGAGAATTCAGGAAACGCGCTCTTGAGCTCGAAAGGACGGTGGCTTGGATGTCCCCTCAGGCACTTGAGAAGGTAGCTTTCCACCCAGTCGTTGAGGTGGTGGGCGGTGATGATGTGACCGCCTGGCGCATGTTTTTTAAAAAAATCGAGCCTGGCTTGGCGGCATTCGGCTTCGGTCCTGAGTCCTATTCCGATTTCGCTTTTTCCATCGAGGTTCAGATCCCTGCACAGCTCCAAGAACCTGTCGTGCATGATTGCGTTCTGGGCCCTGAGGTTGTGGTTGAAATGAAGAGGCGTGACTTGGTATCCCTTGCTTTTCAGCCAGAACATGGCCGCGACGCTGTCGATCCCCATCGATACGGCAAGATGGTACTGACGATCCTTGGGAAGTATCTGCTTGATGACCTTGATCATTCGGTCTGCCCCGTGTACGCGGACTCTTTCTTGAACTTCGAGTCGTACCTCTGAACATCCGTTCCCCGCTCGTACCCGGCGTGCCAGATTTCGTTGTAGCGGTCGGGGTCTTGGATTGCAGCCAACACTCCAGCCACGAACTGCTGCGAACCGACAGTGGAGTTCTCATACTTGGCGTTGGTGAGCTGCATCATAATATCCTGAACCATGTTTTCTTCGATGCGGTTGGCTTGATTGAAAATATCGACCTGCCGTCTCAGGTGGTTGATCCATGCCCACTGAGTCACGATGACCTGAGAGAGGACGAACAACACGCAAAAGCACGCCGAAAGGATCCATTTATTGACGTTCATTTTTCATCCATGAATTCAGGGAATAAACCCAAGCACGAGCATCTTCTCTGCCAAGTCCAATGGGATCATGATAAGCATCTGGAGCGGCGACATCAAGTACCCCTTATGACGATGGGTTGATCGTCGTCTAGATTTGCATTTTACCCAAACGGACACGAATCCCAGTTCCTCGTCCCGGACGAAGCTTTCGAATTCAGTCATGCGGCATCCCTGGCTTTCGACCCACTGACGTGTCTTCTTGTTGTTCCAAGGTTGGACAGGCAGAACATCGCATCTTTCCATGAAGTCGCGGAAAAGATCTGAAAGCTTGTCTTTTGCTGTTTGGTTTGAAAACATGTTCATAATAAGACCCTGTCTAGACGGGCCGTGGCGACCGCATCTTCCAAAAGCCCGGCATCGGCCTTGTTTGATCCCTGAGGGGCTACACAACCCAGAGTCAGAACCTTGATGGCGAAGTCCTTACGGACTGCGTGCGACAAACCGAACTCGCTCTTAAAGAAGTTCTCGTAGTGTTCCTCGTAGGAGATTTCCCTGCCGAGCTTTTCGTATTCCCATCTCCTGAGGTTAATCGTCATGAGGCCGGTTGAGATGTAGTTCTTCCAGAACCAGGTGTCAAATCTCTCCTTGCTCATCCTCCAGCGTTTGGTTCCTCCCTTCTTCGTCTTGACGATCCTGTGTAGCGGCCAGCCGGTCGTCTGGGATTTATACTCGTTGAAGATCTTGAAGAACTTATGAAGAAGTTCGTAGTCGTCGTTCATCTTACGATGCTCCCGCTGGAGGCCATGTGGAGGAACTGCGGGTTCTCGCAGTATTCATAGACGCCTTGGATGTTTACCCGCGTCCAGTATCGGCCGGTCGGGTCGCTGTAGTACCGCCAAACCCCGTCGTTGTTGCGGTACTGCCACGGAATGTTCATCTGGGAGATCATCTCGGCCTTCCTATGGGCCTCCGTCTGCTGTCGGAGAACCTCGGCCTTCTCCCTTCTTTCCTGGAGCTTCTGGACGATTGGCTGAGATTCCTTGGTCATCTGGGCGAGTCCCAAGAACAAGCTGACAACCGCCGCGGCGATCTGAAGATAAAACACGATTCCCCTCCTTGCGAACCTTTTTGGCAAATCCACTTTGCCACCCCCTTTCATATCGGCCATCCGTTGGCCTCACATAAGGGCAACCGCCTGGCGGCTATTTTTTCAGGGAAACACTTTCGCAAGTGTACTCGCTGCTCTTCTCACTGTACTCGTGGTTCCCGGCCTCGTCCAGGGCGAGTTTCTTGGCCTGCTGGTAGTTTTCCGCCTCGATCTCCAGGGTGTTGAAACCGTAGGCTGTCCTGCACACTTCAACAAGGTACTTGGGCATTTCTAATCCTCAGGATCTCGTGGTGGTAATTGGCAATGATTTCGTCTACCTGGCCTGTGATGAGCCTTATGGGGGCGCAGTCGCAGTGGGTTGCCATGATCGCTTGGCAGTCATTCATCAACTCTCTGAGCCGGAGGAAGTCCTCCTCGCGGAGGAACGCAAGCTCCTTCTTGAGGATCGCTATTTTTTGAGCGACCTGGGACATCGCCTCGACAGTTTCCCTGTTCAATAGGAACACTCCTTTTGGTCGCGCTCAATGGTCTTTTCGATGAGTTCGTTGATGAACTCCAAATCGTAGACCTTGATGTTGTACTCCCCCATGAGCTTGGCAATCTTCTCGCCCAGCTCGCAGAACTTGATGTTTTTCATCGCGCCTCCCTAGGTGTGCTCTCCGGCCCAAAAGTAGGCCGGAGAAATTAAAAAATCACGCGGCCTCGTCTTCATCGTCTCCGTAGTCGTAGTGGAACTGCCCTGTCGCAACGGCGACCGGCTCTTCCACATATTCTTCGACGGGCTTGACCGGAGTCACTACTACGAGGGGCGTTGCCTGGGGAGTTTGCAGGGAGATGGTGAACGTTTCTGGAACTTCGAATACAACGCTCTTCCTTCCCTTTGCGGCAGTGTTGATCCTGTCCGCCTCCTTGGCGATGCCCTTCCTGCACAAGAACTTCAGCATGATGGTGGCTGCAATGTAGTCAGACCCATCGGGCTCAAGACCTACGCTCTTCGCAAAATCACGGACTGTGAACCTCATAAGACCCTTCTTTCTAAAGAAACCAACTGACACACCGCCTGGCGGCGGTTATTTTTTAGGCTCGTCCGTGATCATGAAATAATCTCCATATCCCCGTAGTAGACGCCCTCATGTTCTATGTGGCCGTCCTCGTCCCATCGCAGATTCAACACGTCCCCATTGCCTTGATAGATCCGAATGCGGTCTCTCGACACAACCCGCACCAGGCATCCCTTGATCTCGGCACTATCGTTCCCGTTGAATAAATGAACCGTGATCGTCCTGATCTTTGTCTTCATCCCTATTCCTCTGAGTTGACAACGCTTGCGGACTCCCAGACAAAATGATCGAAAAGCCAGTCCGGGCCGTCGTTCTCGTCGAACGTGACCATCGGCCCCTCGTACCCTTCATTCTCGGCTGACTGCTCCGCCAAGTCGTAATGTTCGCCGACATCGTACTCGGTCTCGTGGCACTCTACCTTGCAGAAGTAGAAGTCGGAAGCGCCATCCGCGTTCCTGCATGCGACTACGCAGTTGATGATCATTCGTCGTCCTCCTCGTCCTCGGGAAATAGGGAGTCCCATTCTTCTTGGTGCTCGGCTGAATCTCTGGGCGAAAGTTTTCCGCCCTCGTACCCGCACTCTGGGCACACGCGGCTGCCTGTCGTTTCGCTCAAAATGTATTCATCGACGGGGTTGCTCTTGTGGCACTTGAGACAAGCCACCAGTTGCTCATACTCGCCAACGCGCAGACTTGCAGACTGGGTTCGCAACATGCCATACATAACGTGGACGCCCTCGTCCTCCGGCAGTGTCTTGAGCCACTCAATAATATCCTTTGCTGTCCTCGACATTATTCGGCCTCCTCGTCGCTGGGTTCCATGTCCGGCATGTCTTCATCCTGGTCTCCGTCGATGAAAATGATCTCGACCCCGACCGCCTTGCCGTTCTTCTTGTAGACAAGGCAGGAATATCCGCCGTCCCCGTATCCGCTTGAGGATACGAATCCGCCCTCGACGTAGCCGTAGCCCGGCTTGGAGAGCGTGGCCTTGCAGCATCGCTCGTAGAAGGCCTCGTCGTTCCCATCGCAGATGGATCCCTCGAAGACGCCCGCCTGGCCGGAGTCAACGCTGATGACGTGCTCCTCGACGTCGTAGTTGCTGCCGATGGGACTGAAGTCCTCGTGGTGGACGGTGATCTTGCTCACCCGCACACCCCACGAGCCCTCGTCGCTGGTCTCGGCATGGGCTACCCAGTTCCCGTTCTTTGCGGGCTCTAGGACGACCGGACATCCGTAGCACGGGTCGCTGCAGGCGACTGTCCCGCCCTTGATCTTGAATCCTTTGATTGCGGTCTTCATTTCTTCAGTTCCTTTTTTCAGGACCACCTCCGCCTTGAGGACGAGTCCCTCCAGGTTCAGAGGAGGCATGGAATTAAGTTCGTCGATGAAAGATACTGGGTTGGTCTTCATGATTACCTCACCGCCTGGCGGCAGTTTTTTCAGGATTACATTCTTGCAAGAAACACTCGGGCTGCCATGACGGCGCATCCGAAGAAAAACAAGAGGCGCATCTGTCGTTCTGTCATTTTTAAGACTTCTTGAGGAACATTTTGGCGAAACGTCCGGCCGCGTTGGGGAGGCATTCCATCTGAAGGAAGGCAGCATGGAAGAACAGATCCATGTCGGGCGTGATGGAATCGGGGGTGTTGTCCCACTCCATCTCGACGTAGGTCATGAGGCTGTTGACATACTGGCTAAACTGGACTAGATGGTCCATTTTCGACCTTTCTAATGAGATCCCGGAGTTCGTACACAAGTTCCTCGTGCTGTCCGGTGACGGCAACAACCTTCAGTGCCTTCTTCGCGGCGTCAAGAAGCCGCGTCTGAGTTTCCTCGTCCATCATCTTCCCCTCCTTGGGATTTGATTGACCGCCTGGAAGCTAGCTGCCCGAGTAGGATTCGAACCTACAACCACTTCTTTAACAGAGAAACGCACCACCATTGTGCTATCGGGCAATCCCGAAATAGTTTAGCTGATATTCTTGAGAAAATCGACGAACTTGCCGAAATCCCGCAGATCCTCCCACTTGTACCAGTGGTTGCATCCGCCCGTGTAGTCCTTGCGTCCCTTGCAGCTTCGACACAAAAATCCGCTGTTTCCGCCCACCATGCTCTGGCCGAACTGGACGTAGATGTTCTCACCGTGGAGCGTCACTTCCCCCGACACAGCGACGCCAGCCTTGTTGGTCCGGATGTCGTAGGAGCCCTTCTCGAGCCCCAAGGCTTCGGCGGTGAGCTTGGCGATGCGCTTGCTCATGGTCAGGAACTGCGTCTTCACTTCCGGGTTGTAGCTTGCGTCCGTCCGTGAAACAGAGATGTAGTTGTTTATGTTGAACATGGTTTCCTCGGTTTTTGAGTGGTTCCTTACATCCCTAATACCGCCCGGCAGCAGATTTTTCAGGATTCATCCAAAGGGAAGGATTGTATTTCTTCCAATGAGTTAATGCCGTAGAGTTTTCTGGCAGTGAAGATCCAATCCACACCGAATCTTTTAATCAGATCACTTACGTCAGTGCATTCATAGAGAAATGAAGACAACTTCTTGTTTCCATTGGACATCAGCATCCGAAACATTTTGGCCGCACTTGACTTTCGTGTGCCGACAATACGGATAATCCTAGGGGCCCATTCCTTCAGGGAATCGGCATCCTCTTCCGCCATGACGATCAAGAATCGTGCGGTGTCAGCCAAGTGTTCATCGGGCAGGTGGCCGAGAACCTGGCAACGGAAAAGTAACTCTTTAAACTCGAAGAAACTCAGACCTGACATCAGGATTCCTTTGACTCGACGATCCTCTTGAACCTGAGGAACTCGATCATCTCGGCGACGTTGGCATCTATTTCCCGCTCGACATGCTCGAGCCTCTGCTTGGCTTCCCGGATTTCATCCTTCGCCTTCACAATTTTTTCAAGAATCTTGATGACGTTCATTTGTGCTTCTTGGAAGGCTTGAACTTGTTGTTGAAAAGGGCAAGACGTGCTTCGAGGCAGATCAGGTCGTGCTCGATGAGCCGGAGCGTGGTCTTGTCGGTGTCCTCGGCTTTGGAGGACGAGAAGAACTCAAGGAGATTCTCCAGCGAGTCGTAGATGCCCTCCAGGGACTTCGTCTTCTTTACCACTTCGACTCCGCGTTCTATAGGGTTGTCCCAGTACGATTAGTTCTACCGCCAAGCGGCAGATTCTTCAGGATTATTCCTTGATGAACTCCCTCATGTCCTGGGCGAAGAGCTTGGCATCCTCCTCGGAGGTGAACTTTATGACCACCTCGTGCCGGCGGACGGAAATCTCCCTGCAACGGGCCCGAGCCTGGATCCTTTCGATCCTTTCCGAGAAGAGCCCGAAGAAGCACAATACGCACACGATCATCTTTGCAATCATCGTTACCTCCGTGAAATGATTTCGCCGAGCACAAGAATCTTGGACGCAAGTTCCTCGGGCACGAGTATAACGCTAACGACCCTTTTTGGGTCAACAGGATTCGGCACGATAACATGGCCGGGATTCTTGTCCATGACGTCGCACATCCTGCTCACCACGAACCTGCCCATGTTGTCACCAATGGCCGCGCAGGTGCTCTTTTCGACAAGAATCTCGACCCGAATATCCCTGTCCTCAAGTTCCTTCTTCCAGACCTTGAAGGGAGGAGCGCCGATATTTATATACAGATCGTCGAACATGTCGTAGAGCTTTTGACGGTTCAAGCGACCTCCAGTTCCTTCTCCAACTTGACAGGCGGCTCGCCCATCCAGCTCTGGAGCTTGATGTTGCAGTACCAGTCGGCGATTGAGGGAATCCTGCCCAGATCCTCCTTCACATGCTGTTCGCCCACCCAACGCACAGGAACCTTCTTGCCCGTGCTGATGGTGATGACATGGCCGAACACCCTCTCGCACTCGAAGATTCCTTGGGAATGATGACGGAGGGCACGATGCCGGGGATCAGCCCACATCTCCTTGCTGGCGTCGAACCAGTCGTGGATTGCCTGATAGTCCTCGGGGACTCCCCCGAACTTCTTTGAACTGCTGACAGAGTGGTGATATGGATTGGCCATGGTTGTCTCCTTGTATCCACAATACCGCTTGGCGGCTAGAAGTTTGAAATAATCTCCGCGACCGTGGTGTTGGGCTCCATCTGGCCGGTTCCGACCATCTGCTCAAGGAAGATTTGGAGATTCCGCTTGGTTTCCTGAATCTTCCTGACGTATTCCTTCTCACGCCGGGCGTCACTGTCGAAACTGGCCTTCATTATGATCTTTGTGAGGTCGCCGAGAACGACTCCGAACCTTGTGCAGTATTCAAGAAGTCCAGCCCTGTCCTTCGCCTTCTCCACAAGGATTTTCTCGGCCGCGGGCAAGAGCCTGCATCGGTTGCTGACCGCAAGTTTCGCCGCGTTGCTTGGGCTCCTAGTGACCATCCACACCTCTGCCTCGTCTTGGCTGGTGGCGATCCAGTTCACGAAATCCTTCGCCGCGGCCTCGACCTCAAGCACCGAGTCCGGCGGGTACTTGATCGCAAACCTTTTGACCGTGTTTTGAAGGTACCAGCCCGACCCTGGGGCTCCACGCCTTATGGCATAGCCGATCCGAATGAGAGGGAGCAGTTTGGTGACGCCGGCTTCTTTCAAATCCATTTTGATTCTCCTTGTGTCTCCAATACCGCCCGGCAGCCAATCTTTCAGGAAAGCGGGATTTCGATCTTCTTCTTTTGAAATTTCATCGTGCCGAAGGACATTTCGATCTCCTCACCAGCGTAAGAAAGGAAGACTTTGCCGCCCTCCAGCTTCACGGGCGAATCCAGGGGGAGTTTCAAGTCGGCGTCGTCGTCTTCGTCGCTTCCTTGCCACAGCAGCATCCATTTTCCACGGAAGTTCCACTCGTCATAGTGGACGCAGTCCACAACGACGTCCAGACCGCGGATCTTCTCCTCCAAATCTTCGAGGGTGAGGGAGCCCAACACATACTTTGCTTTAATGATGTCGTTCATTGTGTATCCAATGCCGCCTGGCAGCCGATCTTTCAAGCCATCAGAACTTATAGCCGTGGTTTTCCAACTCTACGATCCGGACGTTGAGGTCGAGCCGAACCTCACGCTTTTTCACGTCGAACACGAAAGTCCCGTAGGAACCCTCGTTGATCTCCCAGCCCGGAGAGGCAATCTCAAGGGCGTCGTAGCAGATGTTCTCCACCAGCTTCTCCACCTTGATCTTCTTGATGATCTTATCGACCACCTTCTTCGTCTTTTCATCCCACGTCTGGCCGTCGGAGAACTCGCCCTCGATCTCCATGTTGAGGAACTTGTCCTCAAGGTCCACCCCCTCGATCTGGCCGGAGTCGCCTCCCCCGTCGAAAGGAACCTCAAATGACTTCAGCCCGGCCGCGGCAAGAACGTCAAAAAGGATGTCCTTATGGTCCTGGAACTTGTCGGAAAGATTCAGTTTCTTCGGCATGGTTGTCTCCTTGTATCCACAATACCGCCCGGCAGCAGATTTTTCAGGGAAGACCGCCAAGGACGAGGATTTTGTCGGCGAGCTCGTAGGGAATGCCGATCTTCCACGTCTTCCTTATTCGGAAGTTGCTGAGCACGAGAACCTCCTCGAAGTTGAAAAAACATTCCCTGCTCTTACGCACAAGGAAGCCGTTTTCCTTGAGGTAGGACTCCCACCTCTCGACGACCTCCTTCTTCCTGTGTGAATTCCGCACCGCGAACTCATCCTGCTTTTTCCAAAGAAGGCTCCAGATCTTTTGAACATGAGCCCTGTCCCACTTGCGACGAATCATGGAAGACCTCCCAGCACAAGGATTTTTTCGGCGAACTTCCTTGGGATCAAGATGAAGTCATTCTTCGACAATGGATCGACGATGCAAACCTTTCCTTCAAAGCTCCCTTCGTTGACAAGACTCATCATTTCCTCGTCAGAATCCAGGTACGTGCAGTCCATGCCGTTCAAGTAGTCGGCCCAAACCTCAACTGAACGTGTCCAAGGCCGAGATCCCTTGTCAATGCCTTGCAATATGGATGCACACTGAACCTGGAAGATTTTTTGAATCTTCTCTATTTTTTCTTCAGTCACATATGTCTCCTTGTATCCCCAATACCGCCCAGCAGCCATTTTTTCAATCAAGGCCAGCCGAGCACAAGGATCTTTTCGGCGAACTCCCTGCCGATGAGCACGAGGGTGTTTTCCCCCCGGCTGTAGTCGGAGGGGTCGTATATCACATACCTGTCGAAAGGCCCCTCGTTCAGAAGAACGTGCAGGTAGTGCGTGGGAGAACCCATATGGCAGGTCCTATCTATGATCTCCACGTCGTCGAAACTTTTGAGGTATTTGAACCAGCCCTGGCGGGACCCTCCGTCCTCGGAAAAGCTGACGTACTTCACATAAAGCGACTGGTAGATTTTCTCGCCATGAGAACGGACCATCTGCAAATTTTCAAGCATCAGATCATCCCGAACACTAGGATGCGCTCGGCGATCTCCCTGGAGATGAGGATGTACTGGCCGGAACGATCCGGGTTGGGAACTACAAGACCGCCGGAAACATCGTCGTTCCTGTAGTTCACCAAGTCGACGATCTCACGGAGCAACTGGGGAAGGCTCACGCCAGTTGAAGAACCCCAACCGGGAAGAGTGCCGGGAAGCCGCAACTCGTCGTGGCTCTTCTTGGCATTGCTAGCAAGGCCAGTGATAAGACGCACGTCGTAGCTCTTCAGATACTTGTTCCAGAGGGCGCTAACGTTCTTCCTGTCCGTCTTCTGCTCAAGCACAAACTCTCGGTGCCTGACGAAGACCAGTTCGTTGAGCTTGCTGATAGCGGTGCTGTCCCAAAACATGAAATCCTCTCCTTGTACCTCCAACACCGCCTGGCGGCCATTTTTTTAAGTGAATTGGAAGGCGACCAAAAAATAACCCGTACAGGATTCGAACCTGTGACCTAATCCTTAGGAAGAATTCGCTCTGATCCAGCTGAGCTAACGGGTCATGTTGTTTTTGCTTTACTTCCAAATACTGCCGGTAGGATTTGCACCCACGTAAATCAACTTAGAAGGTTGATGCCTAATCTACTCGGCCACGGCAGCCTATGAAGCCAGCGGCCGGGAACGATCCGGCGACATTTTGTTTACAAAACAAATGCTCTACCAACTGAGCTACGCTGGCGCTCATCCCTTCCTGCCTAAGCCTATCGCCATGCCCGTCAGCATCACCAGGCCGACGAGGCACATGATCGGCAATCCGCCGAAAAGAACAAAAAAGCCAACCAAGATTGTACCGATCACACCGATTCCTGCAACATCTTTCATATGTCCTCCTCTAGGGTAACCGCTCGACAAGATGTTTTTTAGCTCGAACCCCGAGCTGACTGAATAATTACGTCGAACGTCGATCAGATTACGTCAATTTGCCTAAGTTCAAATGACAAAAGGACTTACGTCACGCCACCGTTGCGTTCGTCGCAAACCATTGTGACACAAGGACTTAGGGCAAATTGCTTTTTCCCTTTTGTCCTATGTTCAATAATGACAAGGACTTACGACCCAATATTTCCCGAACGGGAAAAGACGTGTCGTAAGTCCTTGTGCGGATTGAACGTAGGTAAATTATACTAATTTGGGATAATTCAACTCGCTCTGGCTCGCCTCGACGCTGGCTTGCGTGCGTGCGACCGCTTCGGCGGCATTGCTTGCAGAGGCCACGATGGCCGGCACGAAGACATCAGCCAGCACCTCGAGCTTGACTCGGCCCGGGACGTGCTGACGTGGCAGGGGAGCCACCAGCTCGGCCTTGACCCGCTCGATCCCCTCGGCGACCTCATCCACGCGGGAGGACACAGTCCCGACCGCACTAGACTTGGCGAGCAGAGCCTTGCGGATGCAGTCGACCAGAACCTCAGTGGCGAGGAACCCCGTCTTCTTCATCGCGGTGAGATCGTCGCGGGTCACCTCGCCACGGTCGAACCGGGAGATCAGGTCGTCGAACGCCGCCAGACCCACCTCCTGCCACAAGGCGGCGGCCTCGAGCCACGGAACGCTCGTGGTGGCCGGACGGTCATAATCCTCGCCGACCTTGGCGACGCCCTTCACGCGGACCGTGAAGTCCACCGGGTACTCGCCCGGCAGGACGCTCGGACGGGCCTTCCGAACCTCTTCGTCGCTGATCACCTTGCTGAGCACAACCTTCTCGAAGTCATTCATTTTCATTGGCCTTTCTTGAGTTGAGTTCCGTTCTATCCCTAATACCGCCTGGCGGCGGATTTTTCAGGATTGATATTTGTTGGGGTCGCTGGCCGCCGCTTCCATGTATGCCTTGATGTCCTCGTCGCTAGGATCTTCAAAGCTTTTCATCACCATGAAGTTGTGCAGGCTGTCGGGAAGGCGGGCTGAGGCAAAACCCCTGAACACCTTCAAGGCATACTGGCCCGCATAGTAGACGTCGCCAAGGAAGACATCCTCAAGGTGCTTGGGAAGACGGGACTCAAGGACGTTCTTGGCATAGGTCAGGCAATGGCGTGGCTCCCGCAAGGAATCCTCAAGATGCTTGGGAAGCCGACCCGCCACGCCCGCATAGGCTACAAGCTCCTTGTCGTTGCCAATCAGGGAATCGGCAAGCTCTTCGCTCAGGTTCGTTTCGTGCCTCGTGATGATATTGCGTGCGTACTTGACGACCAGTTCCGCATGCCCAAGCAGAAGCTTCTCGAAGCGTGGCGGCATAGGGCCGACCCAGACTGAATAATCGACCAAGTTCGATGCGATCTGACTGGCGGATTCCTTGGAAGTGAAAAACACCTCCTCGCGGTCTGCCGGAAGACGACTGGCCTTGGCCGAAAAATGCTCACGCACAAACCTGACCAGCCGGCTGGTCGCACGAAACTTCGGGATCTTGAGTTCGGTGTCCATGATTGGTTCCTATTGGGGATACAATGACTACCGCCTGGCGGCGAAGATTTTGGATCTTTTTTCAACTACATCAAGGCGGACGAAATCGGCACTGAAGATCGGGCTGCCGTCAAGCATGACGAACGTGGCGTCCCGGTAGGGATTGTATTTTACCTCGTCCCCGGCCTGGCACGACTCCACGATCTCGCCCACCACAAGGGCGTGTACGTTCTTCTTCTGCTGTTTCAGGACCCTCTGCCTCCCGGGCTCGCTCACCTTGAACTCAACGTCCCTCATGCACACGCTGAGACGGTGGTCAACCACGCGGCCGTCGACCCGGATGCTGAACACCTTCTTTTTCGAATGAAAATATACCTCGGCCTTCATTTGATTCCCTCCACAAACCTCAGGTACCTCTGGAGATTGTCCTTCGTCCACGAATCCATTCCCTCGAACGACTTGAGAAGGATCATGTCGTGAACCTTCTGTGGGAACTTGCCCTTGATGACCCGCTGTGCGTAGTCCTTCATCGCACGCATGTCGTTTATGAAAACCTCTTCCTCTTCCTCGCTCAAACGCTTGTTGAACGTAGAGCAATACTCCACGGCCAACGAGGCGTTCTTTACGACCTTCTTCCAAAACCTCTTCTGTACCTCTTCCTCGATGAAGAAACTCCTGTTCACATACGCGAGGTATCGGACGCCGATGCCTGGGTTCTTGAGGAAAACACGCTCGGATGCGGGGCTCACTCCCGACTTCGACACATAACGCACGAACTTGTAGGCGGCACTCGGCGTCTTGCACACCACATCCTCCACATCCGTGTTGGCATGGCTGTGAAAATAACAGCCCGCAACCCGGAGATTGGAGAGTGCATTGGTGAGAAGGTTCGCCGAAGACCTGCCCTTAAAGTTCTCCGTATCAAAACTGATTCGCATGGTTCGTTCTCCTTGTATCCACAATACCGCCCGGCAGCAGATTTTTCAGGAAGCGAACTCAAGAAGATATTGAGCCACATAAGGCTTCTGGTCGGATTCATGCTCGCCGATCATCATGGCGGCATGGAGAAAATCCGGCAGCCTCCCCTTTACAACATGCTTTGCGTAAAGATAGGCAGAATGGGGATCCTGTGCGAACACGACCTCCAAGTCCTCGGGAAGCCGGCCCTTCAGGATGTTCCTCGAATAAAGGAAGGCGTAGTAAGGCCGGGCCGCCATCCTCCTTCTCTCCGCCGGTGTGATTTTCTTCTTCATGGAAGACTCACCGCCTAGCGGCCATTTTTTCAGGAATGGAAGCGCTGGGGCTCGAACCCAGGACCAACGGATTAAAAGTCCGATGCTCTACCGACTGAGCTACGCTTCCCTAGAGAAAAGCAATAGGCCGGCACATTCCATATTCAGGATAAGGGAGCGACGGTTCTCCCAACTGAATGATTCATGTGCCGGCCTATTGTAGCCTTAATTATATTCCGACAGCCCCCCAATGCAGGACTGAAGCCCGTCGCTCCTAACATCTAACCGGCCATTGCCGGGATTTCCGATTATATCAACGCCACGAGCGAACGCGATACCACATCCCATTGCGACCCTGGGCACTGGCATCGCCCGTGGGGGTCATGTTGCCGCTCGGAGTGCATGTGTTGCAGCTGGGCGAGGAGCCGTAGCCCACCCCCTCAAAACTGCCGATGCAGTTCCACACATGGCCAGTGATGTTGTTGGCCGCCATGTGGTCGGCCTCGGCCTGACAACGATCCTGGTCCGACCCGCCATGTCCACCATTCGTATACGAATAGGTATTCTGGCCAGCCGAATAGGTCGGCGTCGAATAGGTGTACCCACGCCGCGGCCGTGCATGAGCCACGCCCTGAACGGCAAGGCACAACAGCAAGGCCAAAATTGCAGAGCTCTTCATCTGAACCTCCATGAAAAAGGATGCGTCGGCACACGCACCCCGGATCCTATCAAACAAACCCCGTGCCGGGATTCTACGGCCTGGGCTTGACCACCACGGTGATCTTGCCCTTGTACTGCCTGCTGGTTGAAAGCAGCTTCTCGACCGCACCCTTATCGATGACCGAACCCACAACGGGGTCCAGCCGGTTCGTAAGGCTGCGGACAACATACGAATCGAGACCAGCCTGGTCAAGTTCAATCTTCTGCTTCAAAATCGCCATAGAAACTCCAAAAAATGAAACCCCTGCGGGCATGGAGGCATCAGGGAGAAACCACCATGCCGCACACAGGGGAAGAATTATCCAACGGTAACAAAATCTTTTTCGAGCCTGCGACCACTGGGCGGCACACAGCAATCGAAGTGTTCGATTCTCACGCCAAAACTCCGCCAACGGTCAACAGTCCAATCCGCCAGTTGATCTCTCTTACGCTCGGCCTTGGTCACTCGGGAGGTTCGCTTAACATAAACCTCCCACTTGCCGAAGTCTCGGAGAGTATTCGCAATCAGATAACTGTCGGCTTCTGTTGCCGGACTGCACGAGTCATATCGCAGCATGTCCATCGGAAAATCACCGCAACCACTGATCTTTGCAATAACAATTTCACCGGCCATAGTTTGTCTCCTTGTTATGCACTCAGGCTCACGGCGAGCTCGAGGGCGTTCTTGTTCGCAATCGCATTGGCCCCGAACCACAGACTGTTCAGGCGGGTGTTGCCGTTCCTGCCACGCTCGTAGGTCAGGTACTCGGTGATGCCGTTGTAGGCCGTCCACCAAGTCCCCGACACGGCGGGGTTGTTGTTGCCCATGCCGCTCTCACACTTCTCAAGAACGCTCTCGATGATGTTCTTGTTGCGGACGGACAACTCCTCCTCGGTGATGTTCAGGACCTTCTTCACATACTTCACCAGATCGTTCTGGTTGATCTGCCGCGTCGCCAGCAGACGGTACTGCTCGGCGGTCGCCTCGAACTCCTGGTTGGCAAGGTTCATCACGTCGCGGATGTTCTCAAGGTTCTGAACCACGCTCTTGCTGTGACGGACGCGGATCAGCTTGCTGGCATGGCTGTTGTGGGCCATGGCAAGGGTATTCACGCAGACCACCCGCACAGGCGTGAACCCGACCCGGACGGAAAGCGTCCCGTCATGACTGTGGCTGAGAAGAAGGTACTTCTCCACCGTGTCGTTGGGGGCGACCTCAATCGGATCCTTGTTCAGCTTCGCCAGGACCCACACCCGGGAACCCTCATTCAGGGAACCGGCCGTGTGAAGGGAGGCGGCCTTCGCGGAGAGGAACGGCTTGAACCATGTGAAGGCGTCGCGGTTCTGAAGGATGTGGTAGCGGGGGCCCACCACGCCGATCACCTTCTTGTCGGTCATGCGACGGACGCCAAAGGCCGGAACCTCACTCGCCGTGTCCGCAGTGACAAGACCGATCTTCTCGGCCTGCCAGTCAAGGCCGGCCGCAATCATGGCGGCGTCGATGTCATACAGATGCTCGTCCGGAAGGGAAGTCCCAAGGCCGTGCCAGGGAAGCTTGCCGTGATACATCATCGTTTCAACGTTGGCGGGCATTTTTTATTTCCTTATGGGTTGAAGGGCGTTCGAGTATATCCCCAATACCGCCTGGCAGCCAAGTTTTCAGGATTACTTTTTGAAAAAAGCGCCCTTAGTTCGTATTTTCATGGGATGTCAAACTGGGGGCGTTTGTCCAATCGAACAGTTCCCAAAAGCCACCCGGCACGGGGTCGTTCTTGGTGAAAAGATGTATCGAGTCGGTCTGAAGGCCCATCTTTTCTGCCTCGGCGGCGGCCAGTTCATTGGGGCCGAAATGGATCGTTTTCGAACAGCATGAACAGACAGAGGGAATCGCCTCGCCTGCGAATACATTGAAAGGCAGAAGACATGAGAACCCGTCTTCGTCTACTCCTGCCGCAACGATCCTATGTGTTTGAAGCATTTGATTTTCCTTGTGTCCCGGCAGCCAAGTTTTCAAGATCGTGTGGTCTAGAACACTCCCTCATAGACCATGCTGTAGATGTCATCGGCGATGACCTCCCACTCGTCCTCGGTCATCCACGCCAGGTCCCAGTGGTACTTGTCGTAGATGCTGTCGAAGATGTAATCGACCTTGCCGTTGTTCTGGCCTGGGCAGTCCCAGACCTTCTTGCCCTCGTCCGACTGGAGGTAGTGGAAGTAGACCAGGTCGGCGATCTGACATCTCGCCAAAGCCAGCGATCCCGTGGTCGGCTCGGTCGTGCCACAGGTCTTCTTGACCCACTTCTCGCCCTTGTCCTCGAAGATCTTGGCGGCGATGCCGGTCAGTATCAAAACTGATTCGCATGGTTTCTGGGTCTTGACCTTCTTGACGGGACGCTTCTTGACCTTCTTGGCGGTCTTCTTCTTTGTATTCATTTGATTTCCCTTGTGTTTTAAATACCGCCCGGCAGCCAAGTTTTCACCTAAAGTCGCCGCACCGGGAGGTTCTAGGATGGGAGAACCTCCCGGTGTGTGGCTCTCCCGGCTGCCACGACAAATGAGTGGGAGTTGCCGGGCGCACAGGAGCGGCGAGTCAACGGAAACAGAAATAACAGACCACGACGCAGGTCGCCGCAACAATGCAGAGATCCGCAAGAAAGAACCACGGCATGTAAAGATCCCAACGAAATCTCATTTTGAGTCTCCTTGTATTTCTACCGCCAGGCGGCTCTATTTTCAGGACAACGACCTACGCAACCGACTCGAAAGCAAATTCATGTCCTCAAGCAACTCGGGCGTGCTACGAGAGACAACGGACGGATCAACACTCATCTCATCCAAAAGGTTGGCAGTTCCCAGGATAGTGAAACTGCTCTCCTCCTGACCCTTGCCGTCAAGGTAATTTTCAATTAAATCAAGGGCACTCCGAACCGTGCTCTCATCGCACGCTCCACGCTTGTAGAACGTATGGGCGACACGCAAAGGGGAGATCATGCTCATCACTTCTTCCCCTTCAGGTTCGCCTTGAGGTAATCGTTGATCGCAGAAACGTCCACCCGCGTCTTGCGAGATCCCGTGGGAAGCTCGGGAAGCTTGGCCCCCTCAGCCACCAACCTCTTGTACTTGTTGGCAACGCCGGCGGGACTGCAACCAAGCTCCTCCGCAACGTCCATCTGCGAACCGTCATTGTTCACAGCCTTCACCCAGGCCTTCAGGAAGGCATCGTTGTCAATCCGGGGACGGCTGATCTTCTTTTCTTCTGTCATGGTCATCTAATTTCCTTTAAAGTAAAAAATCACTCACTGTCGTTGTCAACGTCAACCCGCACAACGTCACCGAAGGGAGGATCGACCTGCTGATTCGTCAACACCCACAACACATCGAACTTTTGCGTGGGATCGTCACCGAAGTTGCCATAGCCATCGGTGAAGAACACGCAGTAGTCGGGACTGATCCGCTTCTCAATAAGATGCTCAAAGACCGGGGCGAAGTCAGTACCGCCGCCACCCTGCAAGGCGGGCAGAGGCTCATAGGGACTGATCCACCGCGACTCATACACGCCCGCGTCACAGTCAAGAAAATAAACCTGAGCGTTGAACCGCTTGCGAATGTCCTCCAACTCCGACACCGCCTGCTTCAAATCCTGCTCACTCATCGAACCCGAAGTGTCAATGGCGAACGCAATCTTCGGCTGGTCAGGACCGATGTTGCTCGGCATGATGTATTCACGACCAAGGAACCGCTTGTTGGGCACGTTCCATGTAATGTCCCGCGAAGCCTTGCGGGAAGCACCCATACGCAACTTCTGGCGAAGGGCCTGCAGCCAGTTCACCTTGGGCTTGAGATACCCAATGATGACCCGCTCCATACCCGCTGGCATATTGCCTTGGCTCTTGGCACAAGCATAAGCCTCGCAGACGGCCTGACGGATGTAGTCCTTCATCTCCTGACGATGCTGCTCGTCGCTCTTGCCCGGCTCCTTCTTCGGCAAAGGAACTCGACGGTCACGGATCACAACAATGTCACCGTCGCCCGGGCCTTCACCATCGCCAGACTCACCCTCCGACGAACCCTCGTCAGTCAAGTCCACAACGTAGACCTTCGGCATCGGAGGCGGGTTCTTCACCACTTCCTCGTAGATACGCTCGGCCGTCCAACCCTCATACTTCTCGTCAAGGAGAGTCCCCTTGATAAGAAAGTCCGAAGGCGTGGGCGACTTCTCAAACTGATACTTGAGCATCAAGTTGATAGCGTAGTCAGTCGCCACGTTCCACAGCATGTGGTCGCGGACTCCCTTGCGACCACCATGCTCGAAAATGAAGTGGCAGATTTCATGCGTGACAAGAAACAAAACCTGCTTGTCTGTCAGCGTGTCAAGAAAATCAAGGTTGAAAGTGATCCGACCCTGATTGTCAATGCAGGCCGTGTCACAAAAGGTGGTCGTGACGCGGAACTCACACCGCTCACTCATCACACCCCAGAACGGGAACTCACGGGCAAACGCCAACATCACAATGTCGAGCGAACGACGAAACTTCTTGGCACGGGGATCAAGTTCTGCAACAGCCATGATTTTTTCTCCTTGTTATTTGAAATACCGCCTGGCGGGCAAGTTTTCAGGCTCACCCGCCAGACGACACAATCAGGCCAAAGTGATCGCACCCTGAAGAATGTCGTTGTTCTCCTTGATCCACGCCGCAACAGCCTTGCTATGGAACAGAGCGGTTTTCAACTTCTGCGGGGCAGACAGCATGATCCGACGATAGAACAAGGAGGCGGGCTCGGGCGAAATCCCCGAAATCACCTTCACACAGTTGTCCAACACCTTCTCCGGGTTGTCATGCCCAAGAAGATGCGAGGCAACCGCGTTCGCCACCGCATAAGCCACCGAAATGTCCCTGCGGTTCTCAGTGAACGACTCCTTGCCCTCCACCAACCGTGCAATGTTCGGAAGGTTCGCACACACCTTGAGGTACGCACAAAACTCCGAAGCCTGCGAACCCACACACGCACGAATCTGATTCATCGCGTTCTGACCCGCCTTCAACCGCTTCGACACATAACACCACGAACGGGGATTGGCCGAAGCCGAATACTCGTCCTTGCGGGGAGAAAGAAGCGAAGAAGGATTGAACGAAATGTACCCGATCACATCAGGGTGAACATCGCTCTGCATCGCCCACTTCGTCCAAGTCACATGATCCGGCGAGTAGTCATAGATCGCAAACCGATCCAGAAGGGCGGCCGACAAAGGATAAGTATGAGCCCGATCCTCCGCACGATTCGCCGCGGCACAAATGTACCACGACCGGGGAAGCGTATGCTGACCAATCCGACGATCCAACACCAACTGCAACGCAGGATTCTGAACCGAAGGCTGGGCCGTGTTCAACTCGTCCAAGAACAAAATGCCCTTGGTATACCGACGACCCTCAACCACAATCCCCTTCTCGCCCGGAAGGAACTCGGGACGAACCCACTCCACCGAAACAGGATTCTTGTTCTCGTCCTTCTTGATGATCGGAAGGCCACGCATGTCAATGGCCTCCAGCGAGTTGAGCCGAAGATCAATCACCAGATCGTCCTCGTCACCCGCCGCCCGCACCTGATCCGACTTGCCCACACCCGGAGCCCCGAAAATCAACATCGGCTGGTCAACCTCACGGCAAGCCCGAATCTCCGAAGTCAGATCACCCGAAATCGGATTGCCCTTCTCGATCAGCGTGTCAGCAGCCATCGTTCTTTCTCCCTGATTGTGTTTCGGGACACCAACCACAAGGCGTCCACACCCCTATCACCGACAGGCAGCAGACTTTTCAATAATCATCATCCTCATCTTCTTCCGATTCCGTTTTAGACACAGATTCCACAGAAGAATCATTCATGTCCGACTCAAACTTCTCGTACTGCTCCAAAACCTCCTTGAAACGGTCAATCCCACCAAACTTGCCAATCAAGGAAGTAAAATCCATCAAAATCTTGGACGCAACACCAATATCTAAACCACTCTGTGAAATGAACTTCCGAACCACAATCACCTCAGACAAAGTCACATCAGATCCAGCCCGACGCTTCTTATTGCCAGGACGACCCTGAGAACGTGCCCGCACACCAGCAACCAACGCCTGACTAACCTCAACACCACGCTTCAAAAGAGCATCAATCACTTCCTTCGCCTTCGCGTCAGGATACTCAGAAATATAGTCCCGAATCGCACCACTCTTATTCAACTCCCCACTCTTAGGCCTGCCTGCCATCTCTAAACTCCCATAAAAAGAAAAAAAGACTCAGACAAATTATAGCCCAACAAATCCAACTGTAAACCTACCCCCCAAATTCCGAAAAATACTGAACCAACACCCCACTCCGCCGCACAAAACTCTCCATCACCAGCCGATTGTGCATCTCCCAAGGCAAACGACCCCGAACCACATGCTTCGCATACAAATAAACAGCCACATCATCCCCACAAATCACCTCCTCCGCACAACGCCAACGATCCCCAAAAAAAACCAAAGCAACCAACACACACAACCGGGGATAAAGAAAAAAACTCCCGTCAGGTACCCGATGCCCCAAACAACGAGAAACAAACAAACTCCGTGGATCATGACCCAACACCCAACCACACTGACGGAAGTGCTCCCGAACCCTCCAAGGACGCCACCACACAACCCGGCCAAATCCCCCCTCAACCCTCAACAACTCCCGCTCACCATAAAAAACATCAGGAGCACACACCACATCCATAGAACGAAGAAAATCCACCCAACCAGGATCCTGGCAATTTTTTTCAATTAATTCAGACGCTTTTCTTTCAGCACACACAAAACACCTCAACCAGCCAAATCAAAAATATCCTGTGCCTGCACAAATCCACCCCCACCGCCCGGCTGCCGTTTTTTCAATAAATCACAATATATCACAACCCACTTGTTCACAGGACCCAACAACATCCGGCCATGAATGGCCCCCGGCAACTCAACCACACCACGCTTCAAACAAACCCACAAACAAATAAAACACAAGTATTCCCAACTATCAGCCGCCGAATCTCCAGAAAGCAAACCAGAACTAACCGGAAGCTTAACTCCAGAACCCTCCAACTCCTCCACACACAAATTCCCATCCAATTCAAAACAAAAACTCAAAATATCTTCAGAATCCATAAAACACCCCCGCACAATTTTTAAAAATCTACCAGCCTGGCGGTTGAGATATTAGAAAGAACAACACCACCACACAAAGGAACACACCATGAAAGCCACCAGGACCAACCAGAAAGGCAAAGAAGAAAAAATGGCCTCGGTACTCGCACAAAACACAAACGGCCTCCACAGGTCAAATGCGGGGCTCGTGGAGGACTTAGGGAATCTGGAGAGCTCGCTCCATAGCAAAGGTATCCGAGAACCGCGTGACAGCCGCCGAATACTCGAACTTGAGATTCTCCGGATCAACCAGAATTCGCACATCACTCTGAAGACCATTTTCGGCAAGCGACGCACTTTGTGCAAAAGAAGCCACAACCCGAGATTTCGACCCCTCCCCCAAAACAAAACTGAGAATCCTCACCGGGGTTCCAGCCGGCACAAAATAATCCTCACTCACCACATATTCCAAAAGCGTGTAATATAAAAAAACTTCCCTCCTTTGGACTCTTTACCTTTTGAGTAGGTAAATTTTCCAATAGGCGGGAAGTTTTTTTTCCACCTTAGTTATCAACTATGAATTAGCCCCGAATATCGTTTCCTCTACGAAGTGGTGATCAGCCATTCAGGTCCGGTTCATCTTCGATCCCTAAGGTGGGTTAACCACAGTTTATTGCGTATATCAATCTTGTCAACCGCCAGGCGGCACAATTTTCAATCGATTTTTATCCGACCAAGATTCGCCCAAGGCGAAAGCCATCGGATTCATGGCGCACAACAACATATCCTAGCCCGCACAACCTCCCACAAGTTTTGACCGACAATCGGTCTTTTTTATTGAAATCAGTTTGAAAATTGTGGGTTGTCAGTAATTATCAGTCAAAATTGAGATTTGTGCGGAAAGGGCAGTTCATTTGTGAAAGCTATCATTTGTGATAATTAACGTCCAACACATCAGACACAAACCAACCCAATGTCTTCTAAATCAGACATTGGCAATTCAGAGTTCTTTTTTTATCTCATCATATTGCTCTCAAATGCGTGCGTGGGCTCAAAACCCACAAGGCCGACCATTCCTGTGCCATCTAGTTAAATATGATGAAATATAAGGCAATCTAGGCAATATGTGCCGTGAAATAGCTTAAAAAAGAGGCGGGCTAGACCCTTCTTTTTTTATTTTACCACACCTCTTCCATTTCGGGGCCGTTTTTTTAATTTGCCCAAATGCCTCCCTTTTGTGCAAAGGGTGAACCTTATTTCCCGTTCTTTGGTGGGTTGTGGGGGTGTGCGGTGGGCTTGGAACCCACAGTTCGGGTTTGCCGGGGACACGCTTAAACAGAAAAGGCCGTTAGCAGAGGGGTTTTTGTTTGTTCTGTGCCGAGTCGGGGGGACACGCTAAAACAAGCTCTTCAAGCCGAGCGGCATGAACTCCCTCATGTATTGGCAGTCGTCGGGGTCTAACGCTGGAGGGGCGGGGCATCCGAGGACGAGTATTTTCTCCGCCGTCTCCTTGGGGATTATGAGGACGTGGTCTTGGGACCAAGGATCATCTATGCACACCTCAGTGGTGGTGC
>Ga0114962_10000459_pt1 | contig 36285 bp, 37 predicted proteins | sample C_130820_MF_Meta_FD_87017 | JGI IMG/M metagenome (GOLD analysis project Ga0114962, IMG submission 87017) | Freshwater microbial communities from Lake Croche, Canada to study carbon cycling - C_130820_MF_MetaG | ecosystem: Environmental > Aquatic > Freshwater > Lake | place: Lake Croche, Canada...
CCGTCCGAGAAAAAGATTTAATTTTGAAACACCAAATTATATGTTTAACCAAAAAGTTGCATTAGTAACTTGAATTCAGCATATTCAATATTTTTTTAAATGAATATTAGATAATTAAAAAAAATAACGACTCTCTAATCCCAATCAAATAGAATTAAATTAAAACTAGCTATCATGAAAAAAACTTTTATTTTTTTTTGTGATCACAATTTTTTCACTGAAACTATTAAGCCAAACCATGACAAAACCGATTTTAACAAAGAGTTTTACTTAGTAAAAAGTGGCAGTCAAAAAAAGACGGCTTAGATCTTATTAGGTGGTGTACTTGTATTAACTACAATTGGAGTAATTGGTTTTGGAACAATGCCCAAAATAATTCAAAGACATAGCCAGCGCTTACTAATAATCCCGGAATATAATTATCCGTTGAAATTGTTTTTTAGATCTTTGAACTTTGGCTTTCTTAAAAAGTTACAAAATATAAAAAGTACTAAAAATATAAAAAGCCTCAATTAAGAGGCTTTTCAACAATTTCTTTGAAATATATTATTTGCTCAAATACATTTTTCTACGAGAATACAATTCGTAAAATTGATCGTCTTTCAAATCATCAATAAATAAAATACTTTCACCTGTAGATTTCATTTCTGGTCCTAGTGCTTTATTCACATTGTGGAATTTGCTAAAAGAGAATACTGGTTGTTTAATAGCATAACCTTTCAATTGTGGATTAAATTTAAAATCCGTCACTTTATTATGACCCAGCATCACTTTCGTGGCATAATTCACATAAGGCTCTCCATAGGCTTTTGCAATAAAAGGAACCGTACGGGATGCTCTGGGATTGGCTTCAATAATATAAACAACATCATCTTTGATTGCAAATTGAATATTGATTAAACCAACCGTTCTAAGTGCCAAAGCAATATTTTTAGTGTGGTCTTTAATTTGCTGCATTACAAATTCACCTAAATTAAAAGGAGGAAGCGTCGCATTACTATCTCCGGAATGTATTCCACATGGTTCAATGTGCTCCATGATTCCAATAATGTACACATTCTCACCATCACAAATCGCATCTGCTTCTGCTTCAATAGCACCGTCTAAATAATGGTCTAGTAGCAGTTTATTTCCTGGAATTGATTTCAACAAATCAATTACATGCTCTTCTAATTCTTGTTTATTAATGACAATTTTCATTCCTTGTCCACCTAAAACATAGGAAGGACGAACCAAAAGTGGGAAATCTAAAACATCTGCTAAGACTGTAGCTTCTTCTGCTGTTTCTGCTATTCCAAATTGTGGAAAAGGGATTTTAAGTTCGGTCAAAAGTTCAGAGAAACGCCCTCTGTCTTCAGCTAAATCCAAGGCATCAAAGCTCGTTCCTAAAATTTTAATTCCGTATTTAGATAATTTTTCAGCCAATTTAAGCGCTGTTTGCCCGCCTAATTGCACGATTACACCTTCTGGCTTTTCGTGTTGAATAATATCATATATATGCTCCCAGAAAACAGGCTCGAAGTACAATTTATCAGCTGTATCAAAATCGGTAGAAACCGTCTCTGGGTTACAATTGATCATAATCGTTTCATAACCACATTCTTTTGCAGCTAAAACACCGTGAACACAAGAATAATCAAATTCAATTCCCTGTCCAATTCTGTTTGGTCCAGAACCTAAAACAACTACTTTCTTTTTATCAGAAACAATACTTTCATTTTGAACGTATCTTTCTCCGGTAGCGGTTTCAATTTCAGCTTCAAAAGTTGAATAATAATAAGGTGTTTGTGCTTTAAATTCTGCCGCACAAGTATCTACTAATTTAAAAACTCTATTGATCTTAAGTTCTTCTCTTAATTTATAAACTTGACTTTCTAAACTGCCAATCATGTGAGCAATTTGTCTATCTGCAAAACCTTTTTGTTTGACTTCAAGCAATAAATCTCTAGATAAAGTATCAATTTTATATTTAGAAACTTCTTTTTCTAAAGTATAAAGCTCTTCGTATTGTTTTAAAAACCACATATCAATTTTTGTAATTTCATGAATGCTGCTCAAAGGAATTCCCATCGCAATGGCATCATAAATTACAAAAACACGATCCCAACTCGCAAAAGTAAGTTTCTCTATGATTTGTTCGTAGTTTTTCAAACCTTTTCCATCCGCTCCCAAACCATTTCTTTTTATCTCTAACGACTGTGTTGCTTTATTTAAAGCCTCTTGAAACGAACGACCAATTCCCATTACTTCCCCTACCGATTTCATTTGTAATCCTAAGGTCCTATCAGCTCCTTCAAATTTATCAAAGTTCCAACGTGGTATTTTTACAATCACATAATCCAAAGTTGGTTCAAATAAGGCCGAAGTCGATTTTGTTATCTGATTTTGTAATTCATCCAAATTATAACCTAAAGCTAATTTCGAAGCGATTTTAGCAATTGGATAACCCGTAGCTTTAGAAGCTAAGGCAGATGACCGTGAAACACGAGGGTTGATTTCAATAGCAACAATATCTTCTTTTTCATCAGGTGATACAGCAAACTGTACATTACAACCTCCAGCAAAATTTCCGATACTTCGCATCATTAAGATTGCCATATCACGCATTTTCTGAAAAGTAGTATCTGACAAAGTCATTGCTGGCGCTACTGTAATCGAGTCTCCTGTGTGAATTCCCATTGGATCCATATTTTCAATAGAACAGATAATGACAACATTATCATTTTTATCTCTTAGAAGCTCCAATTCATATTCTTTCCAACCCATCAAAGCTTTGTCGATTAGAACTTCGTGAATAGGCGATGCCTCTAAACCTCTTGTTAGAAGCTCATCAAAATCTTCTTTTTTATAAACAATTGCAGCTCCAGTTCCTCCAAGAGTGAAAGAGGGACGAATTACTAACGGAAATCCAAATTCCTGAGCAATTTCTTTTCCTTGAAGATAAGAAGTCGCTGTTTTAGCTGGTGCGGATGGAATTCCTATTCGCTCCAATAACTGTTTAAATTGTTCCCTATCTTCTGTAATATTGATTGCATTAACATCAACTCCAATCAATCGAACCCCAAAATCTTCCCATATTCCTTTTTCATCTGCCTCTAAACACAAGTTCAAAGCAGTTTGTCCTCCCATTGTTGGTAAAACGGCATCAATTTGAGGATGTGCTTTAAGGATTTCAATAATCGACTTGGTGGTCAAAGGTTTTAAGTAAATATGATCGGCCATAGTTGGATCGGTCATAATAGTCGCTGGGTTGGAGTTAATCAAAATAACTTCAATTCCTTCTTCTCTTATGGAACGTGCGGCTTGGGAACCGGCATAATCAAATTCGCAGGCTTGTCCAATCACTATTGGTCCTGAACCTATTATCAATACTGATTTTATGGATGTATCTTTTGGCATTGGGTAGTTGGTTTATTTTTTTTATTACTGGTTTAATCTCTGGAAATTCAAGCTATTTTCACAACTTCAAACTCATAAACTTTAATAATATTCTTTTTTTTAACGACGAGATATAAAAAAAGGCGATACTAATACTAGTAACGCCTTGATTTATATTTATATAAACATTATTTTTTGTGTCTAGGCTCACTAGATACAGTCAATTTGTGTCTTCCTTTAGCCCTTCTACGAGCAAGGACTTTTCTTCCATTAGCAGAAGCCATTCTGTCCATAAATCCGTGCTTATTTCTTCTTTTTCTTTTCGATGGTTGAAACGTTCTTTTGCTCATTGCTTTGTATCTTTAAAAATCTTGATTTATATGCTAAATTAATTTTAGATTTTATACCTCTAAAACCGAGTGCAAATATACAAAGTCTTTTTTTTCTGGCAAGTAGTTTTATAAAAATATTTTAAATTCCTTTTACTATATTTGCAGAGCATTAAATATACTCACTATGTTTCACAGAAATATTAAATTAATACTCGCTGGACTTATAATAGTTACTGGCATTTGGCAAATTATAGAAGGCTATACCGGCAACGGGATTTTTCTTATTTTACTAGCTGTAATTCCAATTTTTCTTTACTTTAAAAATGAATTTATCTTGTTAGCCTTCCTAAAACTGAGAAAACAAGATTTCCCAGGTGCTCAAAAGTGGCTGGATTACATAAAAAATCCCGAAACGGCTTTGGTCAGAAAACAACAAGGTTACTTTAATTACCTTCACGGTATCATGCTTTCTCAAACTAATTTAATTCAGGCGGAGAAATATTTCAAAAAGGCAATCCAATTGGGTTTATCAATGGATATGGATTTAGCTGTAGCCAAATTAAATTTAGCCGGAGTTGCAATGACCCGAAGAAGAAAATTAGAAGCAACCGGTTTATTGAACGAAGCCAAAAAACTAGACAAACAAAATATGTTGAAAGAACAGATTACAATGATGAAAGATCAAATGAAAAAAATGTAATTTTTTTCGTTTCAATTTATAAAAAAACCATTCATTTAACGAATGGTTTTTTTATATCTAATATCCGCTTAGCGGGATTTCAATCTGATATTTTTTCCCACTAGTATTAATCAACTTGTTATCCCTTAACCAGGGATTGTGAATCTTCAAAATCTTATAATTGATTCCTTGTTTTTTTGCAAATAAGGCCAAATCAGTGATTGAGCTATCTATCATAACTCTTTTAGAGGGTAAGTTTACATACATTTCATCATTCGTAAAAGAAAAACCGAATTTAGATGGTGCTTTCATAATTTCTTTTAAAGCCAAGATCCTAAAAACATATCGTGAGGTTTCTTCAGTTAGCAATAAATCATAATAATTAATAACTTTCTGCATTTCAATTTGACGGTTGACGCCTGTCATTCCTCCATTATAGGAAGCCGCAGCCAAAGTCCAGGATCCAAATTTAGCTTTGGAAGCTAATAAATACTTACAAGCAGCTTCTGTAGATTTTTCTAAGTGATAACGCTCATCAACCATTTCATTTACTTCCATTCCTTTTTCCTTGGCCGTTTCAGGCATAAATTGCCAGATCCCTTTTGCCCCGGCTGGTGAAACCGCGTTGACTAATCCGCTTTCAATAACCGCAAGATATTTGAAATCATCCGGAACATTATATTTTTTCAAAATGGGTTCAATAATAGGAAAAGCACGATTGGCTCTTTTGATAATCAATAAGGTAGAAGCGTCTAAATTGGCATTTACCAATAATTCTCTATCCAATCTTTCTCGTACATCAGAGATTTGCAGCGGAGTTTGTTCTCCTGCAAAATCAACACTCACGGGAAAATACCTTGCACTGCCTTCATGTGTGATTTTGTCTTTAGTCTTGGTCGAAGTTCCATATATTAATAGTCCACTTCCTAAAACTAGTAAAACGGCCAAACTTATATTTTTTATTTGATTCATATCCAAAGGCGTTAAAAAGTAAAAATACAAAAAACGACTCGTTTTAAGAGTACTGATTTAGAATGATTTTTGGTAAATTTTCGTTAAACCATCTAAATTTATTAAGAATCATAATGTGGGTCCCTCCTTTTACAATGATACATTTTGGAATATATTTTATCGGAAAAACCTCATCTTCATCACCATGAATGTGAATTACTTTTTCATCAATTTCGATTCTTTCCCAAAGAATTATTTGTTCGATAGACCAATCCAAATAACGAATATCTCTTATTGAAAGGAATTTTTCATATAATTTAAGACGTTGATTGACTTTGTCACCAAAAGAAAATTTAGCCAAACTTTCTACATTTAGCAATAAATTCATTGGTATTAGCTTGTACGCTTTAGTTGTTTTGGCTAATTTCATTCTCCTTGGGAATTCTAAATTAGTTTTAACACTGGAAATAATTATCACCTTACAGTTATCTATAAATTTTGACATTTCCTGAACCAGTATTCCCCCAAAAGAAACACCAATCAAAATTGGATTCGGCTGCAAAATTTTTCCAGACATCCGTTTTGAATAGTCCGCTAAAGTTTCATTATCTAAGGGAATTTCCCATTCTAAAAGTATCATTTCAAATTCAGCTGTTGGAAGTTGGATCCGCTCAAAAATACTGGAACTGGCGGCTAATCCAGGCATGAAATAAACAGGTATTTTACTCATTTTAATTGATTTAACGCTTGCAAGAGAGATTCATAAATTATTTATAACGAAATTTGCATAAAATTAATTTTTTTTATTGAAACTGATTCCCCTTTCTATTTTAAATTAGGAATAAATTATGACCACACAATTATATCCCGCAAATGAACGCGGAAAGGCTGATTTTGGTTGGCTTCAAGCCAATTTTTCCTTCTCCTTTGGCAATTATTTTAAACCTGATAAAACACAATTCGGAATGCTTCGTGTTCTAAATGACGATACAATCGCTGCAGGAACGGGTTTTGGAACCCATTCACACGACAACATGGAAATCATTACTATTCCTCTTGAAGGAGGTTTAAAACACCGTGACAGCATGGGAAATGAGGCCGTTGTGCGATTTGGTGAAGTACAGGTAATGAGTGCCGGATCAGGAATTCAACATTCTGAAATGAATGCCAGTGAAACAGAAGCTGCGAAGACGCTCCAACTCTGGGTTTTCTCCAATAAAGAAAACGTAGAACCGAGATATGACCAAAAATCATTTGATTTAGAGCGCCAAATCAATACCTTTGTGAACGTAGTTACTTCTGACAAAATTAAAAATAGTGACGCACTCTGGGTTTATCAAAATACCTCTTTTAATTTAGGCATTTTCGAAACTGGCAATACAGTTCATTATAAAGTAGCTTTTCCCAAGAATGGTGTTTATTTGTTCTTGATAGAAGGTGAAATCCAAGTTGGTAATCAAACTTTGAACCAGCGTGACGCAATAGGAATTGTTGATTTTGAACAATTTGAAATTGTAGTAAAACAAAAATCTAAAATACTCTTGGTAGAAGTGCCAATGACACACAACTAATTATGGAACAAGCATTCACAATGGAAATCAAAGACAACACTTTTGCAAGACAATTTGAAACTACCGTAGATGAAGGGCTAGTTTCATTAGAATATTCCTTTCAGGAAAAGAAAATTTTTCTAACAAAGATTAATGTTCCTGATACTTTTACCGACGAAGAATTCATCAACGATTTACTCAAAAACATCATGGCAATAGCCTATGAACGAAAATTAAAAGTCGTTCCGATTCTACCTAAAATTGCTCTTTTTTTCAGAAAAAATACAATCTATCGCGATTTATTACCTCCCGGAATCAAAATTTAAAACAACAAAAAACGTCTTACATTTATTTGCAAGGCGTTTTTTTTATAATTTTTCAGATTCATTTTTTAGTGAAGTACATTCACAAAATCCATTCTCACACTACCGTCTTCATCAATTTTTGTTAGCTTAATTTCATGCAAAGTATTCACCAATTCCGGATTCCAAGGCGTTTTAACTTTCACATAGTTCTCCGTAAAACCGTCAATATAGCCTTCTTTATTTTCACTTTCAAAAAGTATAGTTCTATTTGATCCTAGTTGACTTTCATAAAAAGCACGACGTTTTTTAACAGATAAACCGCGTAACATCTTACTTCTTTTTGATCTAACATTTTTAGGAACTACACCTCCCATATCTGCTGCTTCAGTATTATCCCGTTCCGAATAAGTAAAAACATGCAAATAGGAAATATCCATTTCATTTAAAAACGTATAGGTTTCTAGAAAGTGAGCATCAGTTTCGCCGGGAAAGCCAACAATAACATCAACACCAATACAAGCGTGCGGCATCACTTCGCGTATTTTATTCACCCGCTCCGTATAGGTTTCTCTAAGATAACGACGCTTCATCAACTTCAAAATTTCATTACTTCCGGATTGCAATGGAATATGAAAATGAGGGACAAAAGTCCGACTTTGAGACACAAATTCAATCGTTTCATTTAGCAATAAATTAGGTTCAATAGAGGAAATCCGCAAACGCTCCACACCTTCTACCTTATCTAATTTCTGAACTAATTCCAGAAAAGTGTGCTCGTGTTTTTTATTTCCAAATTCTCCTTTACCATAATCCCCAATATTCACACCAGTCAAAACAATTTCTTTGATGTTTTGAGCCGAAATATCAGCTGCATTTTTCAATACATTGGCAACAGAATCACTTCTTGAAATTCCACGTGCTAATGGGATAGTGCAATACGTACATTTATAATCGCAACCGTCCTGAACTTTCAAAAAAGCACGTGTACGATCTCCAATTGAATAACTTCCAACATAGAAATCAGCTTCTGCTATTTCGCAGGAATGCACCTCTCCCATGTCATTTTTACTCAAATCATTAAGATATGCTGTAATATTAAATTTCTCAGTAGCACCTAAAACCAAATCTACCCCATCTACTTCTGCCAATTCTTCTGGTTTTAATTGCGCATAGCAACCCACCGCCGCAACAAAAGCTTTATCATTTAATTTCATTGCTTTTCGGACCACTTGCTTGAATTGCTTGTCTGCATTTTCAGTTACCGAACAGGTGTTAATTACATAAATATCAGCTACTTCCTCGAAATCAACACGATCAAAACCTTCATCAAGAAAATTTCTGGCGATTGTCGCGGTTTCTGAAAAATTCAGTTTGCAACCTAAAGTATAAAAAGCAACTTTTTTTCTTTCTGTCATATCTCATTTATTTGGGCGAAACCCGGAATAGAAATAAAGTTTTCAATCTTTAGTTCATGGGTATTCCGGGTCGGGCTATTCGCTAAATCTGCACTAAAAAGTGCGGGATATCGCTGCTATCTCTTTCGCATGCGTCTGCAAATCTTCAGACAAATCGTATTCTGTTTCAACTTATTAATATTCAAAAATAGATAACTCTAAAAAATCTATTTTTGATTAACTATTTAAACTATAGTTCTTTTCTCCATTGTTTACTTTCCTCGAAGACATGCTCTAAAATTCGGGCTTCTTTTTCATCAAAATCGACATTACGTCTTGACATTACAATTCTAGCGGTTTCAAATGCTTTTTTAGTAATGTAGGTGGTGAATCCCGTTGCACCTCCCCAAGAAAAACTCGGGATAAAGTTGCGAGGAAATCCACTTCCAAAAATATTAGTACTCACTCCAACAACTGTTCCTGTATTAAACATAGTATTAATACCACACTTACTGTGATCTCCCATCATTAATCCACAGAACTGCAAACCCGTTTTGGTAAAACTTTCTTTGTCATAATTCCACAGTTTCACTTCTTCATAATTATTTTTTAAATTAGAATTGTTACTATCAGCACCAATATTACACCATTCTCCCAAAACCGAATTTCCTAAAAATCCATCATGACCTTTATTGGAATAGGAAAACAAAACCGAATTATTAACTTCACCACCAATAACAGAATAAGGCCCTACGGTTGTTCCACCATATATTTTAGCAGCTAATTTTACCCGAGCGTGTTCGCATAAAGCAAATGGCCCGCGAATTACAGAACCTTCCATGATTTCAGAATCTCTACCAATGTAGATTGGTCCTGTTGATGCATTTAAAGTAACGAATTCTAATTTCGCACCTTCTTCAATAAAAATATTTTCTGGAGAAATAACATTAACGCTTTTAGGAATGGGCTGCGATGTTCGGTCTTCGGTTAAAAATTCAAAATCTTCCCGAATAGCAGCATCATTTTTAGAGAAAATATCCCAGGTATTAGCAACAAAAAGACAGTCTTTCTCATAATCAATTATTTCATACTGATCAAAATCAACTTCTTCCTGCGATTCCTGAGAATAAAATGCTATTACATCATCTCCTTTAAACAAGGCTTGATTCGGTTCTAAATTACTTACTAATTCTGCTAAAATTGGATTCGGCAAATAGGAGGCATTTATCATAATATTATCCTCCATTTCGACCATTGGATATTTTTCTGACAAATATTCCTCTGTCAAAGTTGTCGTTGTGGAGCCTAAATGTCTTTCCCATTTTTCACGAATACTAAGAATCCCGATAAGAATATCTGCAACGGGTCGTGTAAAAGTAAAAGGGAGTAAAGCCGTTCTAGCCGGACCATCAAATAATATATAGTTCATCTGTGCGATTTCTGAATTAACAAGGGATCAAAGTTACAAAGTTTTAAGAAAGATAGAAACAAAAAAGCCTCGCAAATTGCGAGGCTTTATATATTTAGAACACCGTAAAAAATTATTTAACGTGTTTTGCATATTTCGTTTTAAATTTATCGATACGACCTGCAGTATCAATAAGTTTAGATTTGCCTGTATAAAAAGGGTGAGAAGTTCTTGAAATCTCCATTTTTACAACTGGATATTCAACACCATCAACAGTGATTGTTTCTCTTGTATCTGCAGTAGATTTAGTGATAAAAACATCTTCATTTGACATGTCTTTAAATGCAACTAATCTGTAATTTTCTGGGTGTACTCCTTTTTTCATCTTGTGAATCTTTTTTATTTGTTTTAATTACAACTTGTTTTGAAGCTTTTCCTTTAACAGAAAAGGTATAAACTCGTTATAACTTTTTGTTTTAACTTTATTATTTTGAGTTTGCAAATTTACAATTATTTTTCAATAATCAAATCTTTGAGGGATATTTTTTACTTCTATTCAAAACATAATTATTTCCCGCTTTAAATATGGGAATTGTTATATTTGTGAAATAATTCTAACCAACATCTGTTTTTATGGAAGATTTGAGAAAAAATGCAATAAATTTCGGTTTAATTTTAGGCGTACTTTTAATAGTATTAAATACATTAATTTATTCAATTGATTTGAGTTTGTTCTCAAGCTCTTGGATTGGAATAGTAAACTTGGTTATTATCACTGGTTTCGGAGTTTATTCTACCTTAAAATATAAAAAAACTACTGATGGTTTTATGACTTTCAAAGAAGCTTTTACTAGCTTTTTCACAACGGTCGTAATTGGATTTTTTATTTCTACCTTATTTAGTATTCTGCTTTTTAATTTCATTGACGTTGAAGCTAAAACTATTATTACAGACAATGTGATAAAATACACGGTTAGCATGATGGAAAAATTTGGAACTAAACCCGCCGATATCAATAAAATGGTCGCTGAAATGCAGAAATCAGATTCCTTTGGACCCGTTGGACAACTCAAAGGCTTTGCTTTTAATATTGTAATTTACAGTATTATTGGCGCATTAACCGCTTTAATTCTTAAAAGAGACAGACCTCAAAGTATATAATTAATGAATTTATCTATTACAATACCTCTACTTAACGAAGATGAATCGATACAAGAACTTCATAACTGGATTGTTACAGTAATGAAATCTCACAATTATTCTTACGAAATAATCTTTATTGATGATGGTAGTACTGATAATTCTTGGGTTATTATCGAAAAACTATCCAAAGAAAATCCAAATGTAAAAGGGATTCGTTTTTTAAAGAATTTTGGAAAATCACAAGCTTTACACGCTGGTTTTTCTAAAGCCAAAGGTGATGTTGTAATTACAATGGATGCTGATTTACAAGATAATCCTGAGGAAATTCCGGAAATGTATGACATGATTCTAAATCAAAATTTTGATTTAGTTTCGGGTTGGAAAAAGAAACGCTACGATTCTATTTTTGCTAAAAACTTACCTTCCAAACTATTCAATTGGGCAGCCCGAAAAACTTCTGGAGTTGTTTTAAACGATTTTAATTGCGGATTAAAAGCCTATAAAAATACAGTCGTAAAAAACATAGAAGTATCAGGTGAGATGCACCGCTACATTCCTGTTTTAGCAAAAAATGCTGGATTTGCAAAAATTGGCGAAAAAATTGTACAACATCAGGCACGAAAATATGGCGAAACTAAATTTGGAATGGATCGTTTTGTAAATGGTTTTTTAGATTTAATCACGATTTGGTTTCTTTCGCGATTTGGAAAAAGACCCATGCACCTGTTTGGCGCATTAGGATCAATCATGTTTATAATTGGTTTTGTTTCCGCTGGATATATTGGCTTTTCGAAATTATACCGACTGTATCATGACATCCCCTATAATTTAGTGACGAATAATCCTTGGTTCTATATTTCATTAACTACAATGATAATTGGAACACAGTTTTTTCTTGCAGGATTTCTAGGAGAAATTATTTTGAGAACAAAAAACAATGATGAACGTTATAAAGTTTCAAAAGAGATAAATTTTTTATAATTTTCCGTTGATTAGTAAAAAGAATCTGATTTAAGATAAAATTAAATCCTATTCCTAAATGCCATACACTTAAATTTCTATGAATTAAATTATCCGATTGGATTTAAGGATTTTTCACAAAGGTTTAGAAGGAAAAATAGTTTACAAAAACAATTTAGAATTAGAGAAAATTATTAAAAGCACGGGGAAATAGCCCTGATTGAAGTGATATCCCACGCTTTTTAGTGTGGATAAAGCGTAAAGCAGGAAACAGCTCCTAAAAAAAAACATTGAAATGCACATAGAAAAAAACATTTTGGACGCCGTAAATGTATGGCTTACACCAACATTTGATACTGAAACACAAGAAGCAATCAAAGAAATGATGAGTAATTCTCCTAAAAACTTAGAGGAAAGTTTTTATAAAAATCTGGAGTTTGGAACGGGTGGAATGCGAGGAATCATGGGAGTTGGAACGAATCGAATCAACAAATACACCTTGGGAAAAAGTACTCAGGGAATTTCTGATTATATGCACCAAGTTTTCCCTGAGAAAGATTTAAAAGTAGTAATCGCTTATGATTGCCGACATAATAGCGACACTTTGGCTAAAGTTGTTGCCGATGTTTTTTCGGCTAATGGCATCAAAGTATATTTGTTTTCAGACATGCGACCAACGCCAGAACTTAGTTTTGCACTGAAACACTTGGGTTGTCAGGCTGGAATTGTGTTAACCGCTTCACATAATCCGCCGGAATATAATGGATATAAAGTATATTGGGAAGATGGCGGACAACTTGTTCCACCTCAGGATTTAGCAATTATAAATGGTATTGAAGCTATAAAATACGGCGAAATTAAGTTCGAAGCAAACGAAAATTTAATCGAATATATAGACAAAGAAGTCGACGATGCTTTTATAAAATCATCTATTGAAAATGCTAGTTTCAATACACCAGCTAATGCCAAAGATGATTTAAATATTGTTTTTACCTCATTGCATGGGACTTCTATTAAATCAGTTCCTGAAACATTGGCGAAAGCGGGTTATAAAAATGTAAATCTAGTTCTGGAACAATCCGTGCCAGATGGAAATTTCCCTACTGTAAAATCTCCAAATCCAGAAGAACCTGAAGCTTTGACTATGGCTATGGCTCTTGCCGAAAAGGTAAATGCTGATATTGTCATAGGAACAGATCCTGATTGTGATCGATTGGGCGTTGCTGTTAGAAATAATGTAGGCAAAATGACATTGCTAAATGGAAATCAGACAATGATTCTGATGACCGCCTTTCTATTAGAACAATGGAAAAAAGCAGGAAAAATCAACGGAAAACAATTTGTTGGATCTACTATAGTTTCTACTCCAATGATGATGGAATTGGCGACTGCCTATAATGTCGAATGCAAAGTGGGTCTTACTGGTTTCTAATGGATTGCTAAAATGATTAAAGATTACCCAAACCAGCAATTTATTGGTGGTGGAGAAGAAAGCTTTGGATACATGGTTGGTGATTCTGTTAGGGACAAGGATGCGGTTGCTGCTACTTTGTTGATTTGTGAGCTTGCAGCTCAGGCTAAAGCCAAAGGAAGTTCGGTATACAAAGAACTGCTAAAACATTATGTAGATTTCGGTTTTTATAAAGAGTATTTGGTTTCCCTTACCAAAAAAGGAATTGAAGGTTTGTCCGAAATTAATCAAATGATGATTGATATGCGAACAAATCCAATGGCAGAAATCAATGGTGAAAGAGTAATAATGGTTGAAGATTACAAAACTTCGGTTGCTAAAAACTTGTTAACTGGAGAAGAAGAAACTATGGTTATGCCAAAATCGGATGTCTTAATTTATTACACTGCTGACGGATCAAAAATAGCTGCAAGACCAAGTGGAACTGAACCTAAAATTAAATTTTACATCAGCGTAAACACGGAATTGGATGCTGTTGAAAATTTCTCTGAAGTGGAAACGGAATTGGATTCAAAGATTAAAAATATCTTATTAGATTTAAAAACCAATTAATGAGCAATTTTAAAAAAATAGTTCCTTTCTTATTACCCTATAAAAAATATGCTTACTTAAACATTTTTTTTAATGTTTTATATGCCTTGTTTAGCACCCTTTCATTTATGGCCTTGATTCCAATGATGCAAGTGTTATTTGATCAAACAAAGCGAAATATGGCAGAACCGGTTTGGGAAGGAATTAGTCATACCAAAGGGTATATTGAAAATTATTTGAGCTATTTTATTACTTCGACTACTGATATTTATGGTGTTGGAAGAACGCTTTCAATTATGGTTTTTGGGATAATCTCGATTTTTTTACTTAAAAACTTATTTGATTATCTCGCCATGTTTTTTATAACATTTCTTAGAAATGGTATTTTAAAAGACATGCGAAATGCAATGTATAAGAAAACACTCGAATTGCCTTTGGCCTTTTTCTCAGAAAAAAGAAAAGGAGATACCATTTCCAGAATAGCAGCAGATGTAAATGAAGTTCAAACTTCCTTTTTATCCATTCTTGAACTGATTGTAAAAGAACCATTGACAATTATTTTTACCATTATAGCGATGCTAACAATTAGCATTCAATTGACCCTTTTTGTCTTTATATTCATTCCCGTTTCTGGATATATTATTTCATTAATTGGAAAACAATTAAAAAAACAATCTACGAAAGCACAACAAGAACAGGGAATTTTCTTATCTACTATAGAAGAAACACTTGGCGGATTAAAAGTAGTAAAAGGATATAATTCAGAAAATTACTTCAATAAAATATTTCAAGAATCCACCCAACGCTTTTTTAATTTATCTAATAGCATTGGTAACCGACAAAATCTAGCATCACCTGTGAGTGAATTTATGGGTATTATGGTTATCGCCATTTTATTGTGGTATGGCGGACATATGGTTTTGATTGAAAAAACACTGAATGGAGCTTCCTTCATTGCCTATATGGGATTAGCCTATAACATTCTAACACCTGCCAAATCAATATCTAAGGCGTCCTATGCAATTAAAAAAGGAAATGCTGCTGCAGAACGAATATTAGAAATTTTAGAACAAGAAAACCCTATTACCAGCAAAATTAACGCTGTTGAAAAAACAAGTTTTGACAATCAGATTCTTCTAGAAAACATTAATTTCAAATATGAGGACGATACTGTTTTAAAAGACTTTTCCATGAATGTTAAAAAAGGTCAAACTATTGCTCTTGTTGGACAATCAGGAAGCGGAAAAAGTACTATTGCCAACTTATTAACTCGTTTTTATGATGTGAATGAAGGTTTCATAAGCATTGACGGAATAGATATTAAAGACATAAATCTTCAATCACTTCGTACTTTGATGGGATTAGTGACCCAAGACAGTATCTTATTTAACGACACCATAAAAGCAAATATTTCTCTTGGAAAATTAAATGCTTCTGATGAAGAAATCATTGAAGCCTTGAAAATAGCAAATGCTTATGAGTTTGTAAAAGATTTACCGCTTGGAATTTATACAAATATAGGTGACAGCGGAAATAAACTTTCTGGAGGACAAAAACAACGTCTTTCCATTGCTCGAGCAGTTTTAAAAAATCCACCTATAATGATTCTCGATGAAGCTACATCTGCCTTGGATACCGAAAGCGAAAAACTAGTTCAGCTGGCTTTAGAAAATATGATGCAAAATAGAACTTCAATTGTAATTGCACATCGATTGTCAACGATTCAAAAAGCAGATTTAATTGTGGTTCTGAAAAAGGGAAGAATTGTAGAACAAGGAAACCATGAGCAATTAATTGCATTAAACGGAACTTATAATAAACTGGTTTCTATGCAGTCATTTGATTCCTAAAATAGTACATGTATATTAACGATAAAAACATCAAGCTTCCTGAGGATCCAAATACTATTGTTTGGAAGTATTTAGACTTGTCAAAATTTGTCGATTTGCTACTTTATAAAAAATTATTCATGTCGCGATCTGATAAATTTGAAGATCAATATGAAGGTACTTTTAGTGAACCTACTTTTGAAGAAATCCGTAAATTATCAGCTGACAATCCAGATTTCTTAGATTATTACAAAACCCATAGGAAAAATGTAGTGATTAGCAGCTGGCATATTAATGAATATGAATCATTTGCCATGTGGCAAATTTTCACCCAAAAAAACGAAGGCTTGGCCATTCAATCTACTTTGGGAAGGATACAAAAATCCTTGGTACCTGAGATTAATTACGAACAACATATTGGAGAAGTAAATTATATCGATTACAAAAAAGAATACATACCCTTTGACAATGCTTTTTTTCCCTTCCTTTTCAAACGTAAAAGTTTCCAATACGAGAGGGAAATTAGAATTATTTCTGATGTTACGGCTTATAATTTAAGCATTGATAATGGTTTAAAAATTGACGTTGACATTAGCCATTTGATAGAAAAAATCTATATTCATCCCAAATCCGAAAACTGGTATAAAAATTTAGTGATAGATCTTTCCCAAAGATTGGGATTTAATTTTAGTATCGAAAAATCAGATTTAGAAAGCGATATTTTGATTTAAAAACTATATTGGATTGTAATCTGAAACTTTCCATTCCTTATTTGAAAAATCTACAAAGTGATAATGAATAGAATCATTTTTATCAAATTTTCCATTTTTATTAGTGTCTTCAATTGTTCTAAAATACAAACAGTTTCGTGATTCTATTAAATTCCAATCGATTAATTCTTGGAAATCTGTAGATATTTTAGTAAAACGCTCTCCCGAAATTTCACTTAAATAAATAGATTTAATATCGTTAACATCTAATTTACCATCTTTATTGGTATCAGTATCTACCAAAGTGTAAACCATTATTTGCTGTTTAACCTTATCTGAGACCGATCTAAGATAAGTTGCTGTTTGAATTAAAACTGGCTTGTCTGACAATGGATTTATAGAATCAGAGCCAATCTTTTGAAAGTATAAATTTCGCAAATAACCTGTGATTTCATTATCGCTATAATTAGAAATCTTAAAACTCATGTCATTTACACTAGAAGTTGATTCATATGATGTTTTGACATTTTTACCATAAATATTCAAATCAGCAACAGGATGAATAAGGTAGCTAGTTCCAATCATTTGTACTGGTAAATCAGCAATTTCCATTTGTGTTGTATCTACATTAATCTTGGCTATGACTTTAGATTTAGTATCATATATAACCTTTGACTTTTCATTTTCTTTCCTGCAACCAGATAGAGAAATAACCAAAAACAGAGTTGAAATTAGCATACCATTTTTCATATTGAAAAAATTAAATTATTAAAAACAGCAAATTAATTTATAATTTAACTGCTAGTTTTATATTAAACACTCGGCTAGTCAAATAATTAGGAATACCATATTGATTTTTGGTATACACATCCCGAACCCATGTGTTTGTTATTGTATTCTGATTATTAAACATATTAAAAATTTCAAATCCCGCGGACAAATCTTTGTATTTCTTCATCCAATGCCCTTTAGGTCGCTCCGCATTTTTTTCTGTAAAAACATAAGAGAAACCAACATCTGCTCTTCGATAATCCGGTAATCGATTTTGATAATCATATGGATTAGCATAAGATGGAGATCCTCCGGGCAAACCGGTATTATAAACTAAATTCAAATATAACTTTACACTTGGAATATTAGGCATAAAATCTTGAAAAAGAATTCCGAACTTTAATCTTTGATCCGTTGGTCTTGCAATATAGCCTTTGTTATCGATATTTTCTTCTGTTTTTAAATAGCCAAAACTGAACCAAGATTCTGTTCCGGGAACAAATTCTCCATTTAATCTCATATCGAATCCCTGAGCATATGCTATAGCATTATTATTTGCCGCATAACGAATACGTACATTATCTAAAGTATATGGATTTACGTCAGATAGCATTTTATAATAAGCTTCGGTAACCATCTTAAAAGGACGATTCCACATTTTAAAACTATAATCATTACCGATTACAAAATGTATTGAAGTTTGTGCTTTTACATTGGGCTGAATAGCTCCATTTTGATCTCGTAATTCTCTATAAAAGGGCGGTTGATGATATAATCCTCCCGATATTCTGAAAACCATATCTTTATCCCAATCCGGTTTAATCGCAAACTGGGCTCTTGGACTAATTGTAACTTGACTAATTCCATAAGAATTTTCTGAGGCAACCTGCCATTGATGCATTCGTATTCCAACATTGTACCAAACCTCACTATTGCCAATTTTATCTTTCAAACTCCATTGTGTATATCCTGAAAAACGATTAATGGTTACAAAATTTGTTGCTCTAACATTTTGATATGGAACCAAAGGACCAACATATGGATTGTAAGGTTGATTGTTTTTGGGTAAATAAATTCTTGGTGGATTTAAAGCAAAACCAGCCGAATCTATAACCTCCCACTCTACAATTCGATCCCGAATATCTTCTCTCGTATATTTGAAACCCCATTCTATTTGATGTTTTTTTACAGTATGAAACCCCTTTACTTCCGCATTTACAATTAAGGCATCCAAATCATTTCTCGCATGACTCAATTGACTTCCTACAGCTCTGCTGTAGGTAACGTTTCCAAAAGTTTCTGAACCAATATTACTGTCAACTTCTCCTAAATAATAGGCTGCATCGATATCAAAATATTCTTGTTCCAAGGTGTGATAAGTCGAAGCAATAAATTTAAGTATATTGTTATCGTTTATAGTATAAGCTGATTTCATTGCGCCAAAATAGGTATCATACTTGTCTTTCTCTTGACCTTCATAATATACCTGAAGTGCTATGGGTTCACTCAATGTACCAAAATTAGTCTGGCGGGAAAGTGGCTTATAATTGTATTTATTTTGAGAAATATTCCCTAAAAAACTCCACTGCCATTTAGTTGAAGCAGTATACGTAACATTAGTTTGTACATCCGCAAAGCTGGGTCTAAAATTCGTCTGCGTCTCCTGACTGTTTACTAATAGGCTATTATCCCGATAGCGAACACCTGTCAAAGCAGTCCATTTTTGATTCTTTGAAACGGCATCAACAGCAAGACTTCCACCAAGAAAACTGGCTTCGGCAGCTATACCAAATTTTGTGGGACGTCGATAGGTAATATCTAATACTGAAGACAATTTATCACCGTATTTAGATTGAAAACCTCCAGCAGAAAAATCTACATTTTGAACTAAATCAGTATTAGTAAAACTCAATCCTTCCTGCTGCCCAGAACGAATTAGAAAAGGACGATAGACTTCAATTTCATTAACATAAACCAAATTTTCATCATAATTGCCCCCTCTGACCGCATACTGCGTGCTTAATTCATTATTAGAATATACTCCAGGAAGTGTTTTTAATATATTTTCCACACCAGAATTTGCACCGGGTATTTTACGAATCACTTCAGGTTCCAAACTTGTAATTCCTTGAATTCTTTTTCGGTTATTAACAACAATCACTTCGCCCATTTGCTCCGCTTTATTATTCATAACTAAATTGAATTCAAAATCTTCATTTGATTTGAGTTGAAGAGTGCTAGTAATTTTTTTAAAAGAAACGTGGCTAAAAACAAGAGTTATTTTTTGATTTGAAGGAAGTACAAATTCATAAAACCCATTCTCATTTGTTTTAGCTAATTTATTTAAATAACTGATATTTACATTCTCGATTGGATTATTATTTTCATCAAAAATAATACCTTTAATTCTTCCCATTTGGGCATAACTAAATCCCCAAACAAACAATAAAAAGAGTGTAATTATATTAAATTTTGCTTTCAAATGCTATGATTTTATTTCTTTATATTTCGAAAAAATTGCGTTTCAAAGATAGTAGAATTTCCAACATTATCGATAACCTCGACTTTTAAATCATTTTTACCATTAACTATATAATTATCATCAAATTTGTGTGTTATTTTCCGCGTTTTACTCTCATATTCAAATAAAACCCATTTACCATTAAGAAATCCATTATAGGATTTTATACCCGATAGCGCATCATTAATGGTCAATTGAATTGATTTTTGACTACTGATCCATTTTCCTTGAACTGATTTTGAAATAGTGATTTTAGGAGCGATTGAATCTTTTACTAAAGTGAATTTACCTAGATTTCTACTATTGGTTGAAAAAGCATTATCTTTTCTTTTTGTTAGATTATAAGTTATTTTATTATTGTTATTGACAGAGGCAATAAACGTTTTACCATCATCAACTATTGTTGAATCAATAATAGTAACCAAAAAAGAATTGTTCACTGCAACCAAATCATTATGAACTGTCAAAATTTTATTTTCGACTCGAAAATCAAGATACAAATCATCATAAAAGGTTCCGGCTGGAAAAAAAACTGAATAATTGTCTAATTCAAAATTAGAATCTGTTTTTGCATTTACCAAATATTTTGTTTTGGTAATATCAGTTTGAATTTTAGAATCAAGAGGTGAATATTGAATAGGAATAGAAATTATGCTTTTATTACCAGCATAATCAGAGACTTCAACTCTATAGGTATTCGAAAAATTGGGCAAAACACTAATTATACCATTATCAAAATTAGTCTGAATAATACTCAAAGGATAAGGATTTTTCATAAATAATTTTTCGAATCTTTGATTGGTCGTTTTGTATTTCGAATAATCTATAAAAGCATTAATATAACGTGTTTCATCAAAAGCAAAAGTTTCAAATTGAAATCCAAAAGCCAAATTTCCATTTAAGAAAGACTGTACTTTAAAAACACCATAATGATCATAAGAATTATCAAATAAATCATAGGTTTGAATTCCGAATCCGATTTTTCCCCTTGCCAAAACATTTTCAGATAAATAGGTTCCATCTTTTTGCTGAGACAAATTAATAATAACTGGTCTTTTTGACTGACTTACAACACTGTTTTCGTCAAGGGGATAAGCCAAAATACTCGTGATAATAGGTTTTTTAGTATCTTTCAAATAACTATCAAATCCGAAAAAAAAAGGATTAATAATTTTCTCTGTTTCTGTATTCCGAAATTCAAAATGCAAATGCGGTCCTTCTGAACCACCGGTATTTCCGGACAAAGCAATCAAGTCCCCTTTATTAACTATAAGTTCATTTGGATTAGGGAACATTTCGATTTCATAAGCTTTATCAACATAATGTTGCTTTTTAATATACTCTTCAATCAACCCAACACCTCTTTGCAGATGGCCATAAACGGTGGTAAAACCATTTGGATGAGTGATATAAATTGCTTTTCCGTTTCCAAAGGTAGAAATCTTTATTCGAGACACATAACCATCCGCAGCCGCATAAACATTAAAACCTTCTTTTTGCTGGGTTCTAAAATCGAAGCCAGCATGAAAATGATTCGGTCTAAGCTCCCCAAAGTTTCCAGACAACTGAATAGATATATCCAAAGGTAATCTAAAATAATCTTTAGGATATTCTATTTGAGCACTAATTAAAGTGTGAAAAAGTAGTAAACAGTATATAAATTTCATCTAAAACGTTTTTGCTAATATAAAAAAAGAGACTAGAATAACCTAAGTTTTCTTTCTTATAACAGGCTATTTTTCATATTATTATAACTTAAAAATTTGTTAAATTCAAAATTTTAAAAAAAGAATTGGTTTAATTCATTTGGAATGTTAACTTTGTTCGCATAAGTAATGAACTTTAAATTATAATGAGTGAGATTGTAGATATTATTGATACTCTTGAAAGTAAGCTTAAAAAACTATTAAATAAAATAGATAATTTAGAGCAAAACAACCTAGAATTAAATCAAGAATTACAAAAATCTACATCAATAATTGCGAATCAATCTAAAGAAATTCAAGTTTTTAAGAATGATTATGAAACACTCAAAATAGCTAATTCTTTGCTTGGCAGTGACGAAAATAAAAGAGATACAAAGCTTAAAATAAATTCATTAATTCGTGAAATAGATTACTGTATAGCCCAGCTATCAGATTAGTAAAAATATGAACGAAAAGCTAAAAATCAAAATTTCAATTGCAGACAGAGTATACCCGCTAACGGTAGAATTGTCTCAGGAAGAGGGATTAAGAACCGCTTCAAAAAAAATTGATGTGATGATGAAACAGTTTGAAGAAAATTATGCTGTTCGAGACAAACAAGATGTTTTAGCCATGTGTGCTTTACAATTTGCTTCACAACTCGAACAAAAACAAATTGATAATTCAATTGATGGGAAAGAAACTATCGAAAGAATAAAAAATATAAATGATTTAATTGCTCGTTATCTCGACAAATAAGACGTTCTTTAACATAGACTAAAATACTGCCTACATTAGTTCATATTTGGTAAACTCAACACTAACAATTTAGAATGAGCAAATCATCACTACTAAAGCATGCCACGCTTCGGCGAGGAAACTTGAACAGTGAGTTAGCTCAAAACTTGTATTTCCGAGTTTATTCAATTCCCTAATGTAGGCTTTTTTATACACAAATTTTAACAAACAATGGACAGTACATTAATAATAATTATTGCAGGAATAGTAGGAGTTGCAGGCGGTTTTGTAGTTGCAAAAATGATAGAAAAAAGCAATGTTTCTAACCTAATTAAAAACGCAAAAAAAGAAGCCAGTTCGATTTTAAAAGATGCTAATTTCGAAGCAGAAAATACTAAAAAAGATAAAATTCTTCAAGCTAAAGAAAAATTTATTGAATTAAAATCAGAGCATGAGCAATTCATTCTTTCTCGGGACAAAAAAGTAGCCGAAGTAGAAAAAAGAGTTAGAGATAAAGAATCACAAATATCCAGTGAATTATCTAAAGCTAAAAAAATAAATGATGAATTTGAAGCTAAAACTTTAGAATACAATTCAAAAATAGAAGTTTTAGAAAAAAAACAAGTTGAAGTTGACAAGATGCACAAAAGTCAACTAAACCAACTAGAAGTTATATCAGGCTTATCTGCTGAAGATGCCAGAGATCAATTAATGGAAGGTTTAAAAGCAGAAGCTAAAACAAAGGCTATGGCTCACATTCAAGACACAATTGAAGAAGCTAAATTAACAGCCCAACAAGAAGCTAAAAAAATTATAATAAATACCATTCAACGTGTAGGAACAGAAGAAGCAGTAGAAAATTGCGTTTCAGTGTTTAATATTGAATCGGATGATGTAAAAGGTCGAATCATTGGTCGCGAAGGTCGAAATATCCGAGCTCTTGAAGCTGCTACAGGTGTAGAAATCATTGTAGATGATACTCCAGAAGCAATTATCCTATCCTGTTTTGATCCTGTTCGTAGAGAAATTGCCCGTCTAGCTTTACATAAATTAGTTACCGATGGAAGAATTCACCCAGCAAGAATTGAAGAAGTAGTAGCCAAAACTGCCAAACAAATAGATGACGAAATCATTGAAGTTGGAAAAAGAACAGTAATTGATTTAGGAATTCACGCCTTACATCCTGAATTAATTAAAGTAGTAGGAAGAATGAAATACCGTTCTTCATACGGTCAAAATTTATTGCAACACTCCCGTGAAGTTTCTAAACTTTGTGGAATCATGGCAGCCGAATTAGGATTAAATGTAAAGCTTGCTAAGAGAGCTGGTTTACTTCATGATATAGGTAAAGTGCCAGATGCTGAAAGTGATTTACCTCACGCTTTATTAGGTATGCAATGGGCTGAGAAATACGGAGAAAAAGAGGAAGTATGTAACGCAATTGGTGCTCACCATGACGAAATCGAAATGAAATCTTTATTATCTCCTATTGTTCAGGTTTGTGATGCGATTTCAGGGGCTAGACCCGGAGCAAGAAGACAAGTACTAGATTCCTACATACAACGATTAAAAGATTTAGAAGAAGTAGCATACGGATTTACTGGTGTTAAAAATGCTTATGCAATTCAAGCCGGTCGAGAATTACGTGTAATTGTAGAAAGCGAAAAAGTGTCTGATGATAATGCGGCTAGTTTATCGTTTGAAATTTCACAAAAAATTCAAACAGAAATGACCTATCCAGGTCAGGTTAAAGTAACGGTGATTAGAGAAACAAGAGCCGTAAATATTGCTAAATAGTAAATTTAGAAAACAAATTGATCATACAAAAAACACTTCAGTTTAACTGAAGTGTTTTTTTTTGGCTAAATCTTGTAAATCCTAATTTTTTCGAGGATGATAAGCATTCAGTACTTGTGTTAAATGTCTTCTATCCAAGTGAACATAAATCTCAGTAGTGGTAATCGATTCGTGACCTAACATCAACTGAATAGATCGTAAATCAGCTCCATTCTCCAAAAGATGTGTGGCAAACGAATGTCTTAAAGTATGCGGACTAATCGTCTTGTCCAAATCTATTTTGACCGCTAATGCTTTAATAATTGTAAAAATCATAGCTCTCGTTAATTGTTTCCCTCTTCTATTTAAGAATAAAGTATCTTCAAATCCTTTTTGAATTCTAAGATGAATCCGAATAGATTTCATATAAAGCTCAATAAATTTCTGGGTTAATTCACCAATTGGTACAAACCGCTGTTTATTTCCTTTTCCAGTGATTTTTATAAATCCTTCCTCAAAAAACAAATCTGATATTCGTATACTAACTAATTCTGAAACACGAAGACCACATCCATATAAGGTCTCAATAATTGCTCTGTTTCTTTCTCCTTCACATGTACTTAAATCAATGGCTGATATCAAATCATCTATTTCTTGAACAGATAATGTATCTGGCAATCTCCGTCCAATTTTAGGAGTTTCAATTAATTCCGTCGGATTATCATTCCGATAATCTTCAAAAATTAGATAAGAAAAAAAACTTTTTAAACCTGAAATAATCCTCGCTTGGGAACGAACACTAACTTCTTTTGAAATACTATAAATGAATTGTTGTAGAATTTCTTCCGAAATTTTTACAGGAGAAACTTCCATTTTATTCTCCTCCAAATAAGAACACAATCGCTCTATATCAAAAGAATAATTATCAATTGTATTTTTGGACAAACCCCTTTCAATCTTTAAATAAGATTGAAAATTTCGTATAAAAGTGTTCCAACTCATAATACAAAGTAAAGTGAAAAAAGTTAAATCAAATTATTTATTTTGTGAAGAAAAACATAAAGAAAATAAATTCCAACTTAAAGAGTTTTAAATTGCACCACTATATTATAAAACTTAACATTAAAAAACGAATTATGAAAAAAATACTTTTTACTACGCTTATTCTTCTAGCTTTGACGGTAACTGTTCAAGCTCAATTACTTCGAATAGGAGTAAAAGGAGGTTTAAATTATGCCAACCAAAATGGCACAAACATTACGGTTAATAACACGAACTACACTACCGATGCTATTACAAGTTATCATGCAGGTTTAGTAGCAGAGGTTAAGCTTTTAGATAGTTTCGCTATACAACCGGAACTGTTGTATTCTACTCAAGGTGCTACTTACAAAAATGCATTAGGTGATATTAAAAACGAACTGGGTTATATTTCCATCCCTGTATTGGCTAAAATTTATTTGAATAAAACAATTAGTCTTGAATTAGGTCCACAGGCTTCATTTCTATTAAGCGGGAAAGATAAATTCGCAGTGAATGATGCCAAAACATTTGATTTTGCTGGTGCTGGAGGCCTAACTGTTTATCTTACTAAAAGTCTCTTTATACAAGGGCGCTATGTACTGGGTCTAACAGAGGTTTCAAAAGAAGCAAAAACAACTAATTCTGTACTTCAAGTTTCTGCAGGTTTAATGTTCTAAGAAATTAAAATATACATTTTTTATAAAAACCGTTCCTTTTATTGGAACGGTTTTTTTATTTTTACAAAAAAAGGAAATATGAAAATCAGCATTATCAATGGACCAAATCTAAATTTATTAGGAAAAAGAGAACCTGAAGTTTATGGAAACCAAACTTTTGAGGACTATTTCAAAATTTTGAAATATAGATTTCCAACTATTGAATTTGTATATTATCAATCCAATATAGAAGGTGAATTAATTGACAAAATACAAGAATTTGGATTCTCATATGATGGAATTATTCTAAATGCAGGTGCCTATACCCATACATCAATTGGAATTGGAGATGCTATAAAAGCAGTAACAACTCCAGTTGTAGAAGTTCATATTTCAAATACTTTTTCTCGTGAAAATTTCAGACATCAATCCTTTATTTCTCCAAATGCAAAAGGGGTGATTCTTGGTTTTGGTTTGAAAAGTTATGACTTAGCTGTTCAGTCCTTTTTTTAAGTATAATTTATTTGTAACAAACACCTGCTTAAATTTTCTGACAAGAAATAGCGATCTTATTAAAGATTAATCCACTATTACCATTAGAATCTAAAATTTCCATTATATTGGTAGTATTGAATTCAATATATCTCTAAAAATAATGACACCCATCATCAATTAATTTATTAAATGAGCTTAAAGTAATTAGAAAATATATTCAAGAATAATAGATTAACAAAGCTTAAAGTAATCTTTGTTTTATAAAAAATAAATTTCGTACGATTGGGTTATGTGATTTCTTAATAAATTGAATTTTAAACGGAGAGTATTTTTTTGGAATGAAATTTTTTTAAATATATTAGAGCAAAAAACCATCTTAAAAAAAAGTCTGCTAAAAATATTCTTTAGGCTCAATATGAATTAAGACATGACCCAATTCCGGTATTTCAGAGCGAAGTGTATCCTTTAATTTATGGGATAATTCGTGACCTTCTTTTACGGTAATAGTACCATCAACAATTGCATGTAAATCAACATGATATTTCATTCCTGCCTTGCGTATAAAACATTTCTCAGTATCGGTAATTCCTTCTACTCGAGCAGAAATAGTTCTGATTTCAATGACAAGATCATCATACAAATGCTCATCCATAATTTCACCCAATGCAGGTCTGAAAATTAAATAAGCATTATACAAAATAAAACCAGAGGCAAAAAGTGCAGCCCAATCATCAGCTGATTCATATCCCTTTCCTAAAATCAAAGCTATTGAAATTCCAAGAAATGCAGCAACTGAAGTTATTGCATCACTCCTATGATGCCAGGCATCGGCTCGAAGTGAAGAGCTATTACTTTCTATACTTCGTTTCATAACCAACCTAAAGGAATACTCTTTCCATATAATTATAGCTCCCAAAACAAGAAGAGTCCAAGTTTTGGGTAGTTCATGGGGTGTACTAATGTTACCAATACTTTCATAAGCAATTATAGTTGCCGAGGTTATAAGAAACCCTACTACTAAAAAAGTAACTAAGGGCTCTGCTCTTCCGTGACCGTATGGGTGATTTTTATCTGCTGGTTTATTGGAGTATTTAATACCAAATAACACTAAAAAGGAAGAAAATATATCCGTTGTTGATTCAATAGCATCAGCAATTAAAGCATAGGAATTACCAAAAAAACCAGCAAAACCTTTTATAATAGCAAGACTTGTGTTGCCAATAATACTGAAATAAGTTGCTTTTATAGCTGTTTGTTCGTTAGTCATGGGACTTACAATAAATATTTTTTTAAGCTTCTCTTACAATATGAGCTCCAATGGCTCTCAGACGTTCGTCAATTCTTTCGTAGCCTCTGTCGATTTGTTCTATATTCTGAATAGTACTCGTTCCTTTAGCTGATAATGCTGCTATCAACAAGGAAATTCCTGCCCTAATATCAGGAGAAGACATAGTAGTAGCTTTCAACTGAGATTTAAAATCATGTCCCATTACCACGGCACGGTGTGGATCACACAGCATGATTTTCGCACCCATATCAATCAATTTATCAACAAAAAATAATCGGCTTTCAAACATTTTTTGATGGATTAAAACGTCTCCTTGCGCCTGAGTTGCTACAACTAAAACAATACTTAATAAATCTGGAGTAAAACCAGGCCATGGAGCATCTGCAATGGTAAGAATAGAACCGTCAATATCCGTTTTTATTTCATAGCCATGTTCATGAGATGGAATATAAATATCATCTCCTCTTTTTTCAAGAGTGATTCCTAATTTCCTAAAGGTACTTGGAATAACTCCAAGATTTTCCCAGCTAACATCTTTAATAGTAATTTCAGATTTTGTCATGGCCGCCAAACCAATCCAAGAACCTATTTCGATCATATCCGGTAGAATACGATGCTCACATCCTCCTAATTTTTCAACACCTTCAATAGTAATTAAATTAGATCCAACACCTGTAATATTGGCTCCCATGCTATTCAACATTTTGCATAATTGCTGCAAATAAGGCTCGCAGGCAGCGTTATAAACCGTTGTTTTGCCTTTTGCTAAAACAGCAGCCATAACAATATTAGCCGTTCCGGTTACCGAAGCTTCATCTAATAACATAGAAGCACCCGTCAATCCTTGTGGAGCTTCTACTCCATAAAAATGATCTTCTTTATTGTAGCGAAATTTAGCACCTAGATTTATAAAGCCTTCAAAATGGGTATCTAATCGTCTTCTTCCTATTTTATCCCCTCCTGGTTTTGGAATATATCCTTTTCCAAATCGAGCTAATAGCGGTCCAACAATCATAATAGACCCCCTTAAAGAACCGCCCTCTTTTTTAAATGCTTCGGTTTCTAAATAGCCCATATTAACCTCATTGGCCAGGAAGGTCGCGGTACTTTTATTAATTCTATCAATTTTAACCCCCAAATTAGTCAACAAAGTAATTAATTTGTTGACATCTATAATATCCGGAATATTATTAATTGTTACTTTTTCTGGTGTTAAAAGAACAGCACATAAAATTTGTAATGCTTCATTTTTAGCTCCTTGTGGTGTGATTTCCCCTTTAAGGCGAATGCCTCCTTCAATTTTGAAAGTTCCCATAGTTCTTTATTATAATTTATACGTTCGTATTAATAGTCATAAATTTCAAAATTACAACTTAGAATTCACGAGTGATTTTACAAAGGTTTTCTATTTAAATTTTTATGTGATGGATTTGATGGTTTACCATTTTTTACAATTTTTGGTTTTATCGCAGCTGCTGGCATAATTTTATTGGATACACGTTTGTTCGTACGCATCAAATCTGTAGTATTCAACAATTCTTCCGTACTCTGTGTCAAGTTGATCTTTCCATCTGATAATTCCAATAAATGTTCAAAAATGACATCATCTTTAACGGTATCTTTATTCCAACTCAAATAAGACTTTTTCATGTGATTTGCAATCACTTTTATTAAAGCATTTTTGAGTTCACCTTCTTCCCAATTGTTTGCTACATCAATCATATATTTGATGTTGTTACCATAAAAACGATACTTAGGAAAGTTTTGAGGGTATTTTAAAACATCTGGTTTTAGTTGTAAAACTTCTCGTGACGGTATTGGATAAGGTGAGTCTACATCTATTTTAAAATCAGACATTATAAAAAGTTGATCCCATAACTTATGCTGAAAATCAAGCACATCACGAAGATGGGGATTTAAACTTCCCATAACCTGAATGATATATTTTGCAGCTTTATTCCGTTCAACTCTGTCTTCAATTGCAGTAGCCTGCTCAATTAATTTTTGCAAATGTCGTCCGTATTCCGGAATGATTAAATGTTGTCTTTCAGAATTGTATTCTAAATTAAACACAACATCATTTGCAACTTCTTTTATATATTTTGCTGTCATATTTATAGGGAGATTATACCTTCTATTATAGAAACTTCTTGGTATTTGTCAATTATATCTTGAGAACTATTCATTCTAACATCAACAGAAATACTAGTATATTTACCGGTTTTTGAATGCTTTGTTACGATTACTGCTCCTAAATTATCAAAGGCATTTTCAACTATTTCGACTTTGTTATTATTGGATGGAACTATAAATTTAAACAAATATTCTGCGGGCCAAACGTTGCTATTATCTAGTTCTGTGCGCAACCTTTCATAAAATTCTGAAGTCTTCTTATCCATTCGATTATAAAAATAAAGCAAATATACAGTTTCAAATGTGAATTATGAATGATGTAATATGAATTTTTAGAATTACTGTTTTTTTAACGCGCTTCAATTTATAAAATCCCAATAAGTTTAAGTAAATTTGCCCCTTATTTCCAAAAAAGTGCAAAAAGAAATCATAGTTATTATTGGCGGTCCAGGTACGGGAAAAACAACGATTATTGACGCCCTTCTAAACAATGGTTATTGTTGCTATCCTGAAATTTCTCGCGAAGTGACTTTAGAAGCTAAAAAACAAGGCATCGAACAATTATTTCTTGAAAAGCCATTATTGTTTAGCGAATTGCTTCTTGAAGGCAGAAAAAAACAATTTGCAAATGCGCTTAAAGAAACCCACGATATTGTTTTTCTAGATCGTGGAATACCGGACGTTTTAGCCTACATGCATTATATAGGAGACAGCTATCCCGCTTTTTTTGATATTGCTTGTAAAGAACATCTGTATTCTAAAATCTTTATACTTCCGCCTTGGGAAGAAATTTATATTAGTGACGACGCTCGTTATGAAAATTACGAACAAGCTAAGCTAATCTATAACCATTTAACGGAAACCTATGAAAATTATGGCTATAAGCTTATAGAGGTCCCTAAAGATTCCGTTGAAAATCGAATCCAATTTATTCTAAATTCTGTTTCAAAATAATTATGATAGTACTGCTTAAATCTTTCTTTTAAAATTTAACAGTTTTAACAGTTTTATTTCAGGAATAATAAAATTTATTATATTTACTACTGACTTATATAACATTCCTAAATGGGTGATACTATATAACTAATTCTGAAATCAAAGGATGTCCGAATCTTTAGAAATTCTTAAAAAATATTGGAAACACGATCAGTTTAGATCACTTCAAAACGAAATAATTAATTCCGTTTTAAGTGGTCGGGATACCTTTGCATTAATGCCAACAGGCGGAGGTAAATCAATTTGCTTTCAAGTCCCTGCCATGATGAATGACGGAATTTGTTTGGTAATATCTCCTCTAGTTGCATTAATGAAAGATCAGGTTTCTAATTTACAGAAACGCGACATAAAAGCAATTGCGCTTACTGGCGGAATCAAATCAGATGAAATGATTGATCTTTTAGACAATTGCCAATTCGGAAATTATAAATTTCTTTATCTCTCCCCTGAACGCTTACAATCGGATTGGATATTGGAAAGGATAAAAAACTTACCTATTAATTTAATAGCAATTGATGAGGCACATTGTGTTTCGCAGTGGGGACATGATTTTAGGCCTGCATATTTAAAAATATCCAATTTAAAAACTCACTTCCCAAAAATTCCTTTTTTGGCTTTAACAGCTACTGCAACCCCAAAAGTAAAGGAAGATATTATTCAGGAGTTGGGATTAAATCATCCTTTTATTTTCCAAAAATCTTTTGCTCGTGAAAATATTGCCTACATGGTTTTTGAAGTCGAAGACAAATTAAATCGAATTGGTCAAATTCTCAAGAAAAATCCAGAGTCTTCTATAATTTACGTGAGAAATCGTAAGTCTTGTTTGGACATTTCTTCTCAATTAAATTCCCAAGGATTCAAAGCAACCTATTATCATGGTGGCCTATCTTCAAAAGAAAAAGATAAAAATATGCAACTTTGGATGAACGAAGAGGTTCAGGTCATTGTGGCAACTAATGCTTTTGGGATGGGAATTGACAAAGCTAATGTAAAGACGGTTATTCACATTCAACTACCGGAGAATATCGAAAATTACTATCAAGAAGCTGGAAGATGTGGAAGAAATGGTGAAAAAGCATTTTCAATACTATTAACAAGTCCATCTGATAATATTCAGGCAGAAAATCAATTTATTAATATTTTACCTGATAAAAAGTTTCTAAATGAAATGTATGTCAAGCTCTGCAATTATTTCCAAATTGCTTATGGAGAGGGGATTAATGAACAATTTACTTTTAAACTAAATCATTTTTGTACTCGATATGGATTCCCTACTTTAAAAACATTCAATGCAATGCAATTTCTGGACAGACAGGGAATTATCAATTTATCACAAGAATTTTCTGAAAAAATTACACTACAATTTCTGATTTCATCTAAAGAATTAATTCGATACATAAGCTTAAATTCAAATGATGAAGAAATAATCTTAGCTATATTAAGGACCTATCCCGGAATTTATGAAACCCAGACCGCTTTCAATTTGCCCTTAATTGCAAAAAAATCAAACCGGGAAGAATCAGTTATACAGACCGTTATACAAAAACTTGAAGAAAAAGGAATTATAGAATACCTCAAAAAAAACAATGATGCGTCATTGATTTTTAACGAAATTCGTGAAGATGATCGAACAATTAATAGAGTTTCTAAATATCTAGAAAACCAAAACCAACTGAAAAAAGAACAACTTCAATCGGTAATTAACTATATATCCGACAATAAAAATTGTAAGAATAAATTAATTCTGAATTATTTTGGAGAAAAAATTCAGAAAGACTGTGAGATTTGTTCCTACTGTCTTTCGAAAAAGAAAAAGAAAATAGATCTAAAGTTCCTGTCAGATAAAATAATAAGCTTACTAAAAGCAGAAGATCTTAATTCTAGAGAAATTCAAAATAAAACCAAAGAAGAACCAAAGGCACTTATATTTATCCTTCAACAATTACTTGATAATAATCATATTAGGATAAAATCTAACAATAAATATACTACTAAATTATAATGGAAAAATTACGAATTGTATTTATGGGAACTCCTGACTTTGCTGTCGGAATTCTGGACACCATAATCAAAAACAAGTATGAGGTTCTAGGCGTTATTACCGCTGCCGACAAACCTGCAGGACGTGGTCAAAAAATAAAATACTCAGCCGTTAAAGAATATGCTTTGGCCAATAACTTGAACTTATTACAACCCACTAATTTAAAGGACGAAGATTTCCTATCGGTATTAAAATCATTGAATGCCAATTTGCAAATTGTTGTCGCTTTTAGAATGTTACCTAAAGTAGTCTGGGAAATGCCTAAACTAGGAACTTTCAATCTGCATGCTTCAATATTACCTAACTATCGTGGTGCTGCGCCAATCAATTGGGCTATTATTAATGGTGAAACTAGCACAGGCGTAACTACTTTTTTTATAGATGATAAAATTGACACCGGAGCTATGATTTTAAGTTCTAAAATTGAAATTTCACCCAATGAAAATGCCGGACATCTTCATGACCGATTAATGAATCTTGGAAGTGAAACCGTGATACAAACATTAACATTAATAGAGACTGAAACTGTTAAAACTACTATTCAAAAAGAAAATGAGGGAATTAAGACTGCTTATAAATTAAATAAAGAGAACTGTAAAATAGACTGGTCTAAATCTGGTATCGAAATTCACAATTTAATCAGAGGTCTTTCTCCATATCCAGCAGCTTGGTCAATATTCAAGGATAATAATCAGGAATGGAATGTTAAAATTTATGATGCCGAATATCGAGCTGAAGTTCATCAGGAACTCACTGGAAAAATCACTACCACTAAAAAGGAAATAGATGTGTATGTCGATGGCGGAATTATCAAGATTAAGAATTTACAATTTCCAGGTAAAAAGAATATGACGAGTCAGGAATTATTAAATGGCTTAGTTTTCTCAGAAAACGCAATTGTTCGTTAGCTTGCGAAAACAGTGAAACGACGATATTATTGACAAAAACAACTAACTTTATCAACAAAAGGATTGACTTATTAACAAAAGAAGTAAAAACCTCTGAAAACGCTTGCTCACTAAGGAAATCCTTTTAAATTTGTTTAAGTAACACAATGTTTAACCAACAATTAATAACTATTATTATGAACAAATCAGAATTAATCGATGCTATCGCTGCTGACGCAGGAATTACTAAAGCAGCTGCAAAATTAGCTTTAGAATCATTTTTAGGTAATGTAGGTGGTACTTTGAAAAAAGGCGGAAGAGTTTCTTTAGTTGGATTCGGATCATGGTCTGTATCTAACAGAGCTGCTAGAGATGGTAGAAATCCTCAAACAGGAAAAACTATCAAAATTGCTGCAAAAAATGTAGTAAAATTTAAAGCTGGAGCTGAACTAGAAGGTTCTGTAAACTAGTTTTATAGTACAATATAAATTAAAAGCCTTCCATTGGAAGGCTTTTTTTATGCAATCATCGATTTTATTTGGCTCCTATTATATTTATTTAATAAATTTAATTAAAAATAAATCGAGATGATAACAACTAACTTAAAAAAAGGAAAATTGCTAATTGCAGAACCTTCTCTGATTAGTGATTTATCTTTCAATAGATCGGTAGTTCTATTGACTGATTATAATTCTGACGGATCTATAGGCTTTATCATCAATAAACCTTTAAAATATACAATCAAAGATCTCGTGCCTGATGTCAACGCACGTTTTACTATTTATAACGGAGGACCTATAGAACAAGACAATCTATATTTCATTCATAACGTCCCAGAATTAATCACCAATAGTATTGAAATTTCCTATGGGATTTATTGGGGCGGCAATTTTGAATTAGCTCGAACATTAATTAACGAAGGGAAAATTAAAAATGACAACATTCGTTTTTTCCTCGGCTATACAGGTTGGGAGGCCGATCAGCTCGAAAATGAAATGTATTCGAATCAATGGATTATTACCGATAATTTATATAAAAACAAGATTATAGGCAAATCAGCGACTGATTTTTGGAAAAAAGAAATTATAGAAATCGGCGGTAATTATATGATTTGGGCTAATGCTCCTGAAAATCCAATCTATAATTAACTTAAGCGAATAAGCGCATTTAATCTCTGGATTAAATCACTAGCAAAAGAAATAGTATATTCTTTTTTTCTATATTTTGTTATGGATTGAATTCCTTTAATAACATTAGTTAAAAATAATTCATCTGCTTTTTGAAGATCAAATGGAGATATAGGTTCTTCAACTACTTCAATACTTTCAATTTTATTAGCTATTGATAAAATCTGTTTTCTCATTATACCGTTCAAACACCCTTCCGAAATTGGTGGGCTAATTAATTTAGTACCCATCAACATAAATAGATTGCCCTGTATAACTTCAACAACATTTTTACTATCATTTATAAGAAAACAATTGTCTAAACCGTTCTCGTAAGCAAAAATACTTGCAGTAACATTGATCATCCTATTAGTAGATTTGATCGAAGACAGCAAGTGTTTTGTGATGTAAAAATCTTTGTACAAATCAACTTCGTAATTTGTTTTTTCGATAGAATATATAGGATTTTCTATTCGAGAAGTACTTATTAAAAAGGAAACAGCATTTGTTTCAGGCAAATAGAAGCCGCCGTTATTTCTATAAACTGTCATTCTAGCTCTAGCAGAGGATATACAATCGTTTGTTTTAGCGACCAATAAGATCTGCTCTTCTATATATTCCATGGTGAAATTCATTGGAATATCCATTCTGACAATTCTCATAGCGGCCATTAATCTAAAATAATGATCTTCTAAAAACAAAATTTTATTATCTAAGATTTTAACAGTTTCAAAAACACCGTCACCGTAAAGAAATGCTCGGTTGTTAACCACTAAATTTTCTGCTGAAGAAACTAATACCCCATTAAAATTAATCATAAAAAAATAATCGAATTAAATTCGAGACAAAGATAAGTCTAAATAAATAGAAACCTAAACAGATCCAATTACATGTTTAAGATCTGAAATTTGATTTTCCCATAATAATTTTGCTTCGTCTATTTCATCAGCCTCAGCAAAATCGATTATCATCAATGAAACATCTTTTGTTATTTCATCTTCAAGGATTCGCAATTCAAAAAAATAATCGGTATCTTTTTTATTATCATCAATCCATCTGAATTTGATTTTCTCTCCTGTTTTTTTAGAAGAAAGTCTAGCATTTTCTTCCGAATCGTTCCAAATAAAAGTAAAATATTCTCCTCTGGAATTAACATTATCAGCAAACCATTCTGACAAACCTGAAGGAGTTGAAATATATTGGTATAACAACTGCGGTGAAGAATTAATAGGAAATTCTAATTCGTATCTTGATTTCATGTCCATGTTAGGTCTGTAATTTTTGGGAAATATATATAATATAAAATCAAAAAAAAAGCGTTTTTAAAAATAAAAATATTTTATCAATTTATATTTGTTAGCAGGGATTAAAATTTTATATTTGCACCCGCAATGACAGATAGTATGTCAATTAATAATTGGCGAGGTAGCTCAGTTGGTTAGAGCGCAGGATTCATAACCCTGAGGTC